>AUXO017013776.1_pt1 | contig 15459 bp, 19 predicted proteins | sample 768731 | NCBI WGS metagenome assembly AUXO01 (sample SAMN02715735, study PRJNA202380) | gut metagenome | biome: sheep rumen | host: Ovis aries | place: New Zealand: Palmerston North
GAAAGGCTAAAAGTGCTGTAAATCCTTTGTATGGGAAAAATGGTGTTGGATTTGTTAAAAATCCTAAAAAGGCCATCCAGAATAAGGTTTATAAAAAAACAACTTTTAGCTTATGGGATATATTCAAATAATTTCGAAAGAAAAATGCTAGAAATAGCATTTAATTTTTAGCATAGTAAACGAACGGAGGTTTTATATGGAGAAATATAAAGGAATGACATATACAGTTAGGAAAGACGGAACATTAATGAAGAAAGTCAATATTCCAAAGAAAAAGCCTATTTATATATACAGCAAAGATAAAGAAGAATTAAGAAATAAGTTTATTGAATTACAATATAATTCTTTGAATGGACTTGTAAATGATAAAACCGTATTGTTAAAGCCCTTTGCAGAGAAATGGATTCAATTAAATTCTACTAATGTAGAATATAGAACCAAAAAAGAATTTGAAGATTTAGTTAGACTTTACATTGAACCTAATTTAGGTCATAAAAAAATAGTTGATATAAAATCTTATGATATAAAAGAATTAATGGAGAAAATGAAAAACATACCTACGGCTGCCAAAAAAACTTTACAATTAATAAAACGTATTCTAAATGAAGCTATTGATAATGACATTATTATAAAAAATGTGGCTAACAACATTAAGCCTCCCAAAATTATCAAGAAAGAAAAATTACCATTATCTACGAATGAAGATAAACAACTTATATCATCTAAAAGTAAATATTCTCCATTTTTTATCCTGATGCGTTTTACAGGCATGAGAAAAGAAGAGATTATCCCTATTACTATAAATGATATTAATTTAGAAGAAAAAACTATATCAATTAATAAAGCTGTTACTTTTATTAATAGTAAACCTACATTAAAGCCTACGAAAAACAGCAAAACCAGAATAGTACCTATCTTAGATATTATATATGATATAGTTAAATCTTTGTATAATAATGCTATTGAGAATAATAGAGAATTACTATTTGTAAAAGAAACAGATAAAAATATGTTGACAGAATCAGCTATTAAAAGACATCTTGAAAGTTTTCTATATGACATAAACAAAAATTATGAAAAGCAACAAAAAGAAATTAATAAAGATTTTAAATTAACAACACAAAACAAGATAAAATTTACTTGCCATCAATTAAGACATTCTTATTGTACCATGTTATATTATTCTGGTATAAAAATAAAAGAAGCCCAAAATTTAATGGGACATTCTTCTGCTGATATGGTTTATAATATTTATACACACCTTGATAGTGAACGTGAAAACACTTCTGAAACATTAAATAATTACATTCAAAAGTTGTACTAAAAGTTGTAGTATTTAGGTTGCAATCTCTTAAATGCACTTAAATACTACATTTTAGCAATTAAGATTTTTTGTTTACGAATCCGTTGCTCTACCAACTGAGCTATATTGGCATATTAGGGCTTTTCCGCATTATTTATGCTACTTTCGTGATTTTTACTTTTGTTCTTTTTGTTCGTTTTTTCCATTTTTTTCGTTTTAAAAGTTGTAGTAAAGTTGTAGCTGACTTTCTTAATTTGAATTTTCTTTTTCACATTATATTCTTATTTTGTAGAAAAGTCAACACCTAAATCTCACCCAATTCCTCATCCAAATATTTATCAACTTGTCCAACTTTTGACTCTGCTTTAAAATTTTATCATAGCTCTCTCCCTCGGTAATCATTCTGTCTAATTTTCTTTTGTTAATTTCAATTAGAAAATTTAACAACATATTAATCACCTCTTTATTCTATTATACTACAATATTTTTGCAAAGTCTGTCGAATTATGTGGACTGCTCCAAAATTTTTTCTTTTTTCGAGTTGACATAGAAATAATTATTTGGTATATTGTATCTATCGTTTGTGAAAAACCACCGAATTTTTGAGTTGGGTGTAATAATTAGCATTTTGGCTAATTATTTTAGCAGAAATGCTAATCCACTGCACCCAATTCAGTGCAGAATTTATAATTTCAGAATGGAGGTGGTCTAATTGGATAATACAGCAACACTTGCTGTGAAGTTTCTGGGTATAGCTTTAATTGCTTTAATTGTAGGAATAGTTTTGTGTTTTCTAGCTAGTCTAGGATATAATACATATATGAAATTTACAAAAAAAGAAATTGAAGTCCGCACAGACTCCAATTCACATCAAAACGATCATAGATAAGGGCTAGCCCCTTGTCTTTTTTATTATATTCAATATATCATTTGTTTATTACTAAATCAATTACAATTATTTTACATTTTTGTAATCTTTTTGTAAAAAAGTTTTTATTTTTGTAATAGTATTGTAACACTACTTTTTACTACTTGTCAATATTATATCACAAATTTTTTATAATTACAAGTGTTTCAAGGCTTTTAAGATATTAAAGCTTCAAAATCCTTTTTAAGCCATTTTATTTTTTGGATAATGAAATTACATTACCCACTAAACACAAAAAAAGAGGTAACCTAGATATTACTCTAAATTACCTCTTAATTTTATATCTTTATTTTTTGGCCAACATATATTTTGTTAGCATTTTTTATATTGTTCTTTTTAGCTAATGCAGTTACTGTTGTATTATATATCTTTGCAATCGCAGATAAAGTATCTCCTTTTTTTACTATGTATACAATTTCTTTTTTTGCTGTCTCTTTTTTTGTTTTATATACAAGTTTATTGACAATTTCTTGAACTTCACTATAATTGTATCCTGCTGCTTCTAATCTTTCTTTTCTAGTAGGTTTTGTTTTATCTGTTCCCCATTTATTTGCTATAACTTCTTTTGCTATTTCTTCATTAGATTTTTTTACAGAAGTAGAATTTGATTTTCTAACAACTATATCATTATAAGCATAATTCATATCTAATCTACCACTATATCCATTCAAACTACCTTGCGATGTAAACTGCCAGATTGCACAGTTATTACCGTTCTCTCCTGATGGAGATGTATCATTTCCTGTCTGTTTTCCGTTTCTTACAGGCCAATGAGCAACCCATTTAGCAAATCTTGTTAATCCTGCCAATTGATTTTTAAACCAACTAGAACTAGCATAAACCATTGCATAATATCCAGCCTTTTCAAACATATCTCCCTCAATAGTGCAAATATCTCTTAATGTTTGATTTGATGGCATACCATTTTTACGTTTATATCCGTCTGCATCTTCCATGTCTATTACTAAGAAATTTGGTTTTACTGCAAATGAATTAGCTAAATTAATAAGATTTTGAGCTTCTTGTTTTGCTCTTTCTGTGTTGAGTGCATAGGAATATATGTATAAGCCATAAGGCTTTCCGACTTCAATGGCCAATTTAACATCTCTTTCTACCTTTTTATCTTTACTCAATCCTACATAACCTCTAAAAATAAAGAAGTCTACTTGATTAGCTAAGGTTTTTATATCAATATCTCCTTGATATGCAGAAATATCTGGTCCTTTATATGCCATGATTATTCCTCCTCTCTTGTTATTCCTTTGATAGCCCAAAATTGAGCTTCTTCTAATTTTGTATATACTAGTGATGTTTCTCTACTTCCTTTACAATTGTTTTCTATTTCATCATATAGCGTAGAAAAAACTTCTCTAATATGTTGTATTCTGTTATTCTTTTCTTCATCTACTGCTAAATACTTTGCTCTATCATTCATAATTAGTCCTCCTTCCCTGTTTTAGCTAAATCATAAGTTCCACCAGCTGTCATGCTTCCAAATAGTGTGTACATCATTGTTATTAGCATATTGCTATTGGCTAGTCCTAATATTTGACATAGAACTCCTGCACATATCCCAATTATTGCGTTCTGAATTGGGATATACTTGCTTTCTATCCATTTAAATTTTTTTGATAAAAGTCCAAATATGTATGTTATAATAGCTGTTACTACTGCTATTACCATTTCAGTTGTTACTTCCATTACTTTTCACCTCAACTTCATAATTTCTATCAATCTTTTGATCTATTGTTACTAAATTATTACTTATAATGTCTAATGACTTTGCGATATTATCGTTACTTTGAGCTAATGTTTTTAACATTTCTGTATTATCTTCTAGCATTTTACTATTCTTCTTTTTATCTTCAATAAACACCCATACGAAGAGTCCTGCCATGATGACAGTCCCTCCATATTGGAATATAGATTGAATAATTTCTCCTGCTTCCATAATTACTCAACCTCCTCTTCTGTACTGTTCACTTCTATATTTATCTGTTCACTGTTTTCTTCACTGATAGGTTCAGTATTTTCTACTGCTTCTTCAATAGGTTCGGGCTGAGTATATCTTTCATCTATTTCTTGTAAATCCTCTTCTGTTAAAACTCCTTTTGAATACCAACCTATTGCATATTCTCTTACTTGCCATTCAGGTACACTTACACTGTCTATCATCTTTCTAATTGTCTTCATTATGAAATTTCTTAAAAAATCGTTCATCTTACACACCTCCTAACGCAGTCATTGCATTTTCTATTTCACTAAATCTGTTATCTAAATACGTTTCTAAATCTTTAACGTATGTTCCATCTATTCGAGCTGGTGTTTCATCTGTACTATATATATGTGTTACATTTTTGTATGTTCTTGCTTTTATAAAAGCTTGTAATGCTATTATTTGTTCTGGTGTGCATGATAGATCTTGTGGTTCCTCTAAATCATAATCTATATAAACTGGATTATCATTTGCATATCGCTCTGCTAAATATGCTTTGAAATCTGCTACTGTTGTTGCTTCTGTTGTATTTATATAACACGTTTTAGCATTTGAATTATATAAAGCTATTCCAACATCTTTATTTCTCATTAAAGACCAACCACTAACTATGCCTAAACTTATAAAGCTATTACACATTGTAGATGGTGTTTTGCTAACATCATAAGTAAATGGTAAATTAAAACTAAACAATGCTATTTCACTATTAACTGTATTATTTCCATAATCTCTTAATTGGAATGTTTCTTCCCCTGTAAAAATATATCTATAAATATGATGTCTTTCTATCAAACTATTATTTTCTGCAACAAATTCATCTCTTACATCTCCTATACTTTTCATTGATTGTTGTGCCGGAATTGTGTAAGTTTGTTCTTTGTATTCTTCATAGCTTGTTGCTATTGAGCCTTCTTCTAACTGAATATTTGCATTTTCCATCATTATATTTGTTTCAGATGTAAAGTTCTCCCCACCAAATAGAAAATATATATATGCTACTTCTGATGTTATAGTGAATACATTACCATTTCTTGTTATTTGTCCTGTTATTCTTTCTTTATTTTTATTAAAACATCCTACTGATACAATACTAACTGTTGAAGGATAACCAGATATTATATATGTTTTTCCTCCTTTTATTAGAAATGAAGATGTTCTTATTCTAGTTGTATTGGCATCAGCATTAGATAAATCAAAATTAACATTGTTATTTCTTCTCCATATAATTTCAGACTTTTTCCAAAAATTCTTATTAATAATCTTTTCTGTTATACTTCCATTATCTCCTGCACTATATATAGGACCAGGTTCTCCATCTTGTATACTATTGCCTTTTACTCCAAATTCGACTACTCTACTATCAGCACTATCAGATAAGTCTATGCTTGTTCCAGACATTATTCCCTTTAATTCGTTATTTTCTTTGTCTTTTAACTGCTCTTTTAAATCTTCGTTTTCTGCCTCTAATGTTTCTATATTTGTTGTGTTATTTGATATGTTTGTATTTTGTTCTATTTGTTCTTCTTGTATGTCTAATATATCATCTTTTATATCTGTATCATCATAGTTGCTTAGTCCTGCTAGTTTGTTCTTCTCTTCTGTTGTATAGTCGTTTGTAGACAGTCCTTTGCCGTTTACTTTGCTTACTTTGTTACCGATAGCTGTATTTTGGCTTATTTGTTCTGCCTTGATATTGTTAATCTCTGTTGTGTTATTTGCTATGTTTGTCTTATTGGTTGTATTATCTGTTTCTAAATTAGCTAGTTTATTGTTTTGTTCTGTTTGTTCTGCTTTTATATTAGAAATGTCAGTTGCATTAGTTTGTATGCTTATATTTTGGTTAATTTGTTCTGTCTTTATCTGTTCAATATCTGTATTGTTCTGTGTTACATTGGTTTGTAATTTTGATATATCTTCATTCTGTTCTGCCTGCTCTTCCTTTATACTTGTTATTTCTTCTTTGTTACTAGATATATTTTCTGTATTGTTTTGTACAGATACAATTAAAGCCTGTTGTTCCTCTTCATTTGAGTTCACAACAGACTTTATCTCATTCATATCATTTGCAGTTACTTTATTTTCATCTGGTACAGATGTTGCACTTTGTAAAGTAACTTTATTTCTATATGTTATTTGCATTCTTTACCTCCTTATTTAAGAAATAGCCCTGTTAATCTTACATTCCATACTATTCCTGCTTGTGGTGTATGTATATAAGGAATTATAGTTTGCCCTTGTTGTGCATAAACTAAAGTTGCCCCTGTAAATATTGCAATTCCCAAATCGCTTGACGTTGCAGAAGCTGGTCCTGGTTGATATAATAATAAATCTCCTGTTATTCTTGTTGCTGTTCCTTTTAATTGTAATTGTTTATATATCTGTACTTTTGAGTCATTTTGCAAATCAAATCTACTAAATATTATATATAATCCTGTTTTTGGTGCAGTCCATGTGCAGGTATTTGTACCCTCCGCCCATTCCGCTGTTGTATATGTTCCTGTTGCCTGTGTATATGGTGTTGCTGGGTCTAATTTTTCTAATTCATCTTCTATTTTATTCATTTTAACTGCATCAAATGGTGTATTTATGCTTGGTAAATCTTCCCATACTGTTTTTGGATAAGCCATCTATTTTCCCTCCAATCTTTTTTCTAATTTTTCTATCTTTTGTTGTTGTTCTTGTACAGCTTTCCATAATATAGATGTCATTGAATATTCATCAATTCCATCTCCTGATATAACTTCAATTGGTGTTTTGTAATTTCCACCATTGTCAGGAATTATAAATCCTATATGTTTTTTAGTTCCATCTTTTTCTGTTTTATAATTGAATGTATATATTTCAGAACTTTTTACAGTATCTAATGCACTTTTATCATATTTTTTTATGTTCTTTTTTAAACTCTCTTTTGACAGATGATTATAAGTAGAAGCCGTTACTTCATCTACATATAGTTTAGAAGTATTGCCATCAGTTCTTATGAAATTTATATTAGTATTTGTATCAAAAACACTTATTTGTCCTAGACTATATATATTGTTGCCGTCCCTTTTACTAAATGTTATTTGTTTTTCATCAAGAACCATAAAAGCTCCATTAGTTCGATCATCTGTTGTTAATTTTTTCCCATCTATTGTAAACCCAGCTATTTTGCCTGTTGTTGCATTTATTTTTCCTGTAACATTAGCATCTGCACAGGTTAAATAACCATCTTTTGTAACATTGAAATTTGTACTTAAAATTACAATATTTTTACTTGTCAGATTTATTGTATTTCCAGCAATTAAATTTAAAATATCATTTGCTGTTAATCCGAGCTTGTTTGCAAGTATTGTAACCGCTTCACTAGATTGATTAATTTTTGAAATAACTTCATTATTACCTACTTTCGTTGCAACAGTTGAAGCTAATCCTTGTGCTGTCTGTTGCAGTGTTGATATATTCGATGAATTTGTATTGGCTTTATTATTTACTTGACTAACTGTTGAAGTAATACTATCTGTTGTTTGCTTTATTTCAGTTTTAGCTGTATTTAATTCACTTTTGGTAGCATAGGTTTGTGATACTGTTCTTGTAATTTCATTTGCTTTTACATTTATTGCACTATTCATCTCTGTTGTCGTTGAATAATTTGTTAATTTCTGATTTACGTTCGCATTTATACTACCAGCTGTTTGCGACAATTCGCTATTTACCTCTGCTTTTGTTGCAAATTGTGTAGTGTATATGTTTTGTGCCATTAATCTGACAAATAAATAAGCCGAATTGTACCCTAACAATTCGACTGTATAATCTCCATCTGTCAACTCAATGTGTGGAAATTCATATTCTATTGTTTGCTCTGTTATTACAGATAACTCATTATAATCATCTCGACTTATTCTTTGATTTACGACACAACTTAGACTTGCATAATCTAATATAAACTCATCATATATACCCTCATAGCATAATAAATCTCTTGGTAATTCATAATCAACAAGATAATTTTGATATATATTCCCTGATATTTTTTCTCCTATTGTATAGTCTATTTCAGCAACTAATAAAATATACTGGCCATCATTATAAGAATAATACTTTTTATTGCCTGAATAATACGTATCTTCTGTTTCTACATATTGCTTTGTATTTGTAAATCTCAATATTCTACTTGACATATAAGTATTAGAACTTGGAAATACTCCTTGCTCTCCTGTATATGCATTCATAGGATATAGCTTCGTTATATTTGTTCCAACCGGATGAATTTCAATCCTTATAGGCTCACTTTGATTTATTTCTGTAAAGATTAATCTTCCTGTGTTCGTTTCTTGACTTGTTGTTATCTCTGCTATATCACTTATCTTACTGTTTAATTCTTCTACTGTTTGTGTTACATTCGCTATTTTTTGATTTTGTTCTGAAACATTGCTTACTACACTTTCTATTCTTTGATTTTGCTTATCTACTATAATCTCTGTTCTTTTTGCCATATCTAGTGCATCAGGTAAATTTTGATAATTTATAGTAGCTTTTGTTAATGAAGGCGCTTCAATAGTACTTTTTAATCCATCAGGGCTTTTATAATTAAATCTAAAAACATAAGAATTATATATATTACCTTCTTTATCCAAAAATTGAATTTTATCTAAGGTTTCTATATATGGTAACATTTGAAATTTAAAAGAAAAACTTTTATATTCAAAGCCTTTTACTGCATTAAACAACCCTATTATTAATTGAGTTCTCTTTTCCTGAGTATAAGCAAAAGGATTGTCATTTATTATCAATGAGTTTTCTCCATCTTCTGATATACTTTGTTCATCTCGCATTGTTATATTTTCGCCTTCTATTTGAGAATTAGCTAAACTTACTAAATTAATAGGATGTGTCAATCTTTTTATGTCTGCTTCTGAATAATTTTTTAATTCAAAAACTTGTGAAATTGTATCTACATCATTTGGATTGATGAAATATAACTGATTGTCATTTTTTATCTTTGCAATTGTTCCGCTAATTTGAGCAATAGCCTGTATAACTTGCCTACATAGAGTGTTTTCTTCAAACTGATTACTATCAACTCGAAAATTTGAATTAACAAAATTTGTAGTAGCTAAGGTTAATCCACAATTTGAACATACCTCTATTGCTACATCTAATATAGTTGCAGTTGTATAATTCAAATTAGTTTTATATGGTATATTTGTCTTTAACATATAATCCATTGCAGTAACTTTTGTGATCTCAGTTGTGTCTCCTTCTTCTGTTTCTGTTACTATAAAATTCCCTAAATTTATATAGCTAGCAATACCATTAATGTAAATCCCTGTTTCATATTCAAATTCTACTTTTTCCATTGAAACTGAGCTGTCTATATTGAACGTTAAGATTTTAGCAATAGCTGTTCCAAATACATTTCCTTCATCATAGCAATCATCTGAATAGTCAACATCTCTTATAAAGTAATAGTTCTCTCCTATTTTTATCCTATCTGTTTGCATTGTAGATTGATTATATGCTATTTTTATTTCATCATTTACATCTATCATTCTTGCACCTCATCTATTTGATTTAATTCAACATCAAATTCATCATAACTTTGTTCCGTATCGCTTGCGTATAATAATGAATTTTCTGGAAAACTAATTGCAAACTTTTTAGCTAACATGCTCTGTGTTCGAGGCGAAAAATAAGAATATATATCTTCATTTTGTGAAAAATGTGACATATATTCTTGATAAGTTTCTTTATTCAATTGACTAAATTTTATCTTTATTCTAGTTTTTGGCATCATTCCATAATTTTTTCTTATTGCTCCATTTGCCATTGTCGCTGCAGTTATTATATTTGGTTCATTTTCAAGAATTTTATATCCTCCACGCAAGATATTTCCAAATGTAAAATTGTTGTGCTTTAATAAATCCATTTTTCCCTCCTATGATAAACCGTACGCAAGTTTTTGTGTTGCGTTTACTTTATTCACTACATTTGCTAGCGTTTTTCCATCAACTTCTAATGTTGAATTAACATTTATATCTTTATTATTATCTATGCTTTCTAGTCTTGTAGAAATATTGTCAGTTCTTTCTACATTCATTACCTGAGTAGTTGTCAAATTTGTACTCAATTTCTGCGTTTCAAAATCTACTGCTGACTTCATCTTTTTGTATACTTCTCCTATATTGTCATCGAACCCTTCTCCAATTCCTAGTGCTAAATATTCTCCTATTTCATCTCTAAATACTTTCGATGGAGAATGTATTCCAAAGAAAGATTTAAACTTATTAAGGACTGCATCTTTGAAACCTTTTATTTTATCGAATATCCAACTTGTCATGTTGCTTATTCCATTCCATAGCCCTTCAATAAAATATTTACCTATATTTTTCATTTCTGCCCATCCTCTTTTTAATCCATTGACTAAGTTAGATATTAGCTTTGGGGCAACTTGTACCAATTTGAAATTAGATTCCATTATTCCTATTGCAAGTTTTGCAATAAGTTCTCCACCAGCTTTTATAATTTTTGGAAAATTTCTTACTATTGCATCTAACAGCTTTTCAATTATAACTGGAATCTTTTCTATCAATTTTGGTAATGCTTCAATTAATCCTTCTGCAAGCGCAATAATTAGTTCAATTCCAGCTTCTATTAGCATATCAATATTATCAATTAGCCCTTCGACAATTGTGATTACACATTCTACAGCCTGTGGAATCAATTCAGGCAACATTTGAGATATGCCTAGAATAAGCTCTTTTATTGCTTCCATTCCTATTGTGATAAATTCTGGCAATTTTTGAACAATTCCTTGTATTAGTTGTTGTGCTAATTGCACTCCTGTTTCTAAAATATCAGGTAACCAATCTGTAATGTTTTCTAATATATCTGGAACAGCATCGCTTATTATTCTTATTATGTTATCTAATGCTACAGTTGCACTATTAAAAACATCGCCTAAACTTCCTGATCCACTTAAAAAATTGTCCCATGAAGCTTTTAGAGCTGATATACTTCCTGTTAAGGTTTTTTCCGCTTCTTTTGCTGTTGTCCCTGTTATACCTAATTCATTTTGTATTACATGAATTGCTTCATAAACATCACTTAAATTATTAATATCATATTTTACACCAGTTAATTTCTGAGCATCTTTCAGAAGACGTTCCATTTCTGTTTTTGTTCCACCATAACCTAATTTTAAGTTATCTAACATTGTATAATTCTGCTTAGCAAAACCTTGATATGCATTTTGAATACTTGCCATATCAGTTCCCATTTTATTAGCATTGTCACTCATATCAACCATTGCCATATCTGCTATATCTGCTGCTTTTGAAGTATCTCCTGCTACACTTTGCAAAAGTGAAGCGCTAAATGATGTAACATTTTGCATATATTCATTAGCACTTAATCCAGCTGTTTTATGTGCTTTTTTAGCATTTTTTACAACTTTATCAGCACTATTCTTAAACAATGTTTCAACTCCACCTATCGATTGTTCTATTTCTCCTCTTGCCTTTACGCTTGCTGTCACTATTCCAGCAAAGCTACCTGCCACCACTCCAGCTGTTGTAAATACTGATTTTAGCCCTATTTTTGCCATACTCCCTAATGCATTTAATCCTTTTTTAAATCCATTATTATTTAAAGAGGTATCAATTGTTACCGAACCGTCTGCCATCTTATCCTCCTTTCATAAAAAGGCTGTCCTATTTTAGGGCAGTCTCTTACCAAAATGCATTTCCAAAATCTGCTTCTTTTTGTTCCTGCGACCTCATATCTGGTAATGCATATGTTTCTTTTAATTTCGTTAAACGTGATTTTTCTTCTTTATCTTTAATTTTAGATAAATCCATAGCTCTATATCCCATTATTTCCACAATTTTATTATCATTCTTTAATCCATTGAACATCGTTTTGAATTTCCACCAATGCAGATATTTAATATTATTTAAATCTATATTGTATTGATCTTTATATGCATCATATATTAATTCATTGTCAAATTCATAGCTATAAATTTGTTTGTTGTTTTCATTATTTTCTTGACCAGTCTTTTTCAGTTCTTTTCCACCTCGATAAAACCAAAGCATATCTTCTATTGCTTTATTTAAATCTGTTGGAATTGCATAATAATAAAGATTTAAAGCAAGTAACACTTTATCTTTATCATTAATTTTAAAATCTTGCATTAGTAATTCAAATTTAATACTTTCTCTAAAATCTGTCCTGATTTTAAATCTTGAAGGTGTATATTGTGGTAATTTATCTAACAATAAATTCATTATCTTCTTTTTCTTCTTTCTTCTCTATTTGGTCTATATCTTTGATAAACAGTTTCTAGATCTCTTGAATATTTAATTTTTTCATTCAAAATATCTTGAAATACATCAGTATGTTCTTTTAAACTCATTTTCCCGTTAAATAACTTATTAGAAATACCTTCTCCAAATATACTATCTAAAAATTCATTTATAATTCTACATTCAATTCTTATTTCTTCACTCATACTCATTTCTTCTTCTTTGTATTTTTCAGTTTCTTCTAGTACTTTTTTATAGGCATTTTCTAATCTTTCTACATCATCAGCATCTAAAAAATCAAATTCAACCTCTATATTTTTTATTTTCATATTTCCTCCAATTTATAAGGGGGCAAGTTATTCGCTTGCCTCTTCTTCATTTTCTGTGCTAGTTTCTTGACTAGCTGTTGCTGGGTGTAAATTCTGCTGTTAATCCATCTGCACTTACTGTTGCAGTTCCTTTTATAAAGTTTCCTGCTTTCTTAAATGTTCCTGAGTAAGTATATGCATCTGTTCCATCCCCTTGTGCATCTGGCAAAACTGTATTTGTTCTTAATCTTGCTTCATATCCTTTATTTTCAACAGCTTTTTTAAAGTCTACAGTTACAATATCAACAGACTGTCCAGCTAATTCATCATCTGCTATATGAGCAATTTTTTCATGAACAGGGTTTCCTACTATCCTATCAAATTTATAACCTATTCCTGTTGAATATCCAATTGCATCTTCTCTTTCAAAATCTTCATCTACATATTGTCTTGAATATGTCTTTAAATTTGAAGATTTATTCATTTCAGTAAAACCTTGCATTCTTGTATATACTGGCTCTGATGATGTCCCTGTATTCATAAAACTTACTTTATCTGAACGTTTGTAAATTTCAAGATTTTCCATTTTTAATCCTCCTTATAAAAAAATAAAGCTGTCTTTATGACAGCTTGTAATATGTGAAATTCATTTGAATTATATAAATTGCCTGAGTTTCTTTCTTCTGTAAAACATAATTAGGGCTTGTACACTCTATTGAAAATGCTCCATCTATATTAGGCAAATTACGCAACCTGTTTTCAGTTTCTACCCATTCTATAAAGTCTTCTCCAAATTGTGAATTAGTTAAATTGTCAATTATAACTGGGCTTAAAGGTAATTGAATTGTAAAGTCAAAAGTCATTTGATACTTTCCTCCAAAACCATCAACAAACTTTTGCATTCTTGGTTGTGTAGGTGTTTTATCAATCGAATATGAATATACTTTATCCCCTAAATAATCAACATTTAATTTCCCGTTATTTAAATAAGGACATGTTTCTATCCATTCCTTAATTGCTTCCATCTTACTCATTTATTTCCCTCCGCTTTTTATAAAGTTTTCTACATCTCTAATTATGTCTTTTTTACGGTCATTCATCATTCTTTTTTCCCATTCTGCCCCTCTTTTGGGGGCTCCTTGATATTTTAAAGGTATATTTGAAATAGTACGCTTTATTCCTTTTGGTCGACTAGATCCTACTGCTTTTTTCCCTTTATGCATATAATGCATATAAGGACTAGTATAACGTATTTCGTGATTGCTAGGATATGTTTTTGTATTCTTTCCTGTCCCTGTATCCATAGGTACATATGGGTCACAAAACCTATCCACTTCATCCCTTAAAAATCGTGTTACACTTCCGTTTTGGTCTAATCCATGGTCTTTTATTATTTTATTTGTACTATTCATTTTGATTTTCATATCAAACATTACACATCAACCTCAATTTTAAGATGTTGTAGCCCCCCTTTACGATTATCCGCTACACTAGTTATTCTGAATAAGTCATATTTGCCTACTAAATCCGTATAACTCGTTATATCTTCACTTACCTCTCCATTTACAACATAGCTATTATCTTTTAGCGACCACATCTTATCGCTTAGTATTCCATCTAAGACAAAATCTAGTATATTTGTCACAGTCTGATTATAAGTGTGTATAGCTTTTGAATTTCCAATTATAGCATATTCACAAGGTATTGTTATGCTTCCACTTGAAACTCTTTCTAATCCTTTTTCGCTCATTCTGGTTGATATTACGTGTCTGAAATAAACGTTTTGAATTACAACTCTATCAAAAGTTTGATTTTCTTCACTGAATAGGAATAAAGTTACTATATCTTTAAAAAACCTCTTATTCATTTAACACACCCCACAATATAACAATGGATTGTTGTCTGTTCCGATTACATTCCACAAATATTCCTTCAATACAGATTGTTTTTTCTTCTCATAATCTGACTTTACTTCTTCTGGTGTTGAATATGTCTCACTCCAACCTTCTATATTTTGTGATTTCAAATTTCCAATTTCACTTATTTTGTTTTCTTCTTCGTTGATTAAATCAACAATCATGCAAGTAACATATTTTACTTGCTCTGGAATACTATTTTCATTAATTCTTCCAAAAGTCTTATAATTGATATAATTACTTGCTTTTATTACTAAATTATCAAAGTCAGAAGGTACGCTTTGAGTACCTAACAACTCTTTATATTCTTCGTTATTTATGTATTTAAGCATACCTTATCTCCTCTCTACAATGTTTAGTTGCCTGATTGAGCAGTAGCTTTTGTTTTTACTAATACTGCATTAGCATTAGTAATCTTGTCTGTGTATTCCATTCTACCTTGTAATGCAGAAGCTCCAATATGTTTACCATCAGCTAAGTTGTTTATTGTTACAGGTACTGACCATTCATCAACTGCTTGACACCAATCAATAGCATAAACAATAAATTCAACGTTTACTGGTAATAATGAAGATGTTTTAACTTTAACACCATTTATTTTACCGATTACACCTTCTCTTAATAATTCCGCTCCTAATTGAGAACTTGAATTAGAGAATTTTTCATCAGTTAATAGTAATTCTTCTGTATCATCAGAAATTACTACATACATTCTTGATTTTA
>AUXO014565901.1_pt1 | contig 15456 bp, 12 predicted proteins | sample 768731 | NCBI WGS metagenome assembly AUXO01 (sample SAMN02715735, study PRJNA202380) | gut metagenome | biome: sheep rumen | host: Ovis aries | place: New Zealand: Palmerston North
AATTATCAGAATGATGATATGTCACTTCAGTCAGTTGCTTCAAGTGTAAATGTCAGCTCTAATCATTTTAGTGCCATCTTCAGAAAGGAGACAGGCGAGACATTTATTGATTATCTGACAGCTGTTCGGATTAATAAAGCTAAAGAATTACTTACATGTACTTCTATGAAGACTTCAGAGATAGGCTTTGAAGTGGGATATAGAGATCCTCATTATTTCAGTTATATATTTAAGAAGACTATGGGGATGTCACCAAAGGAATACAGAAGGATTAAAAAAGAATCCTAGAGAAAATGTTCAATCAGAAAAGCAGGAAAAAAAGCAAAATACAATCAGAGCTGATTTCGTATATATGGATATGTGTTATCCCTCTTATTATACTGTTTGCTGTGGCCGTTGCAAGGCTGTACAGATATTATCAGGATTATGATCTGCTTGTCAGAAATATAACGAGCGCCAATACCTATAATATGCAGTTTAAAGATAACATGGATGAAACGATGTATCGAATCATTACCGGTTCAGCGAACTGGACGAATCCGGAGAAGAAGCTCGTGGATGAAGACCCTATAGCATATATAGAGGATGCCAGGGGTCATTTTGTGTTGCTGAGAGAAAAAACCACAGAAGAAAATGTACGTTCTGATCTGGACGCTCTTATCAGACTTATGGGAATACTTGAGGAAAGAACAAATGATATTCTTGTAAATGTTGAAGAGGGTGGTCATTATGACGAGAATATGGAAATGCTGGATATGAATATCAGAACTCTTACTTCTCTCATACAGGATGACATACAGAAGTATATCTACGATGAAGCCTCGAATATGGAAAAGCTGAGAATACAGGTAGCAAAAAGTCTGCTCAGCACAGTCAGGTGGCTGATTATTTTTCTTATAGTAATAGTCCTCTTTATTTATTTCATTTCCAGACGATTATCTAAAAGAATCACAGAGCCTATCACGGATCTTGTAGAGATGACAGAGAAGTTTGCCAGTGGAGACTTTACGGTCAGATATCATACGGATAGAAATGATGAGATGAGTACTCTTGCAGAGAGTTTTAACAGTATGGTTAAAGAGATAGAGACTCTTATAGATGATATCCATAAGGAACAGGAAAATGCGAAGGATGCAGAGCTTAGACTTCTTCAGGAACAGATAAATCCTCATTTCCTGTATAATACTCTGGATGCTATTATGTGGATGACTGAATCAGGAGAGAATCAGAAAGCAATTCAGATTATCCAGGAGCTTTCGAGCTTTTTCAGGATTTCTCTTAGTAAGGGTGAACGTGAGATACTGATTCGAAATGAGAGAGAACACGTAAAGAGTTATCTGGAGATTCAAAGGTACAGATATCAGGATATTCTGGACTATGAGATACATTTTGATGAAGATATTCTGGACTATCATATACAGAAGCTTACACTTCAGCCTATAGTAGAAAATGCCTTGTACCATGGAATAAAGAATAAAAGAGGTAAAGGTCTTATAGAAGTATATGGTATGAAGGATGGAGACGATATAGTATTTAAGATAAAGGACAATGGAATAGGAATGAAAGATGATGAGCTGGACAGACTTCGCAAGCTTATCTCTTATGATGATGACGTTATCAAAGAATCAGACCAGAGTGGCTTTGGTATGGCAAATGTTGAAAAGCGAATAGAAATGCTTTATGGAACAAAGTATGGGATGTCTGTGGAAAGCAAGTACATGACAGGCACCACTGTTACGGTACGTATACCAAAGAAGTAAAAGGAGAAGAAGCAATGATATATAGGAAAAAACCAATATGCAAGATACTGCTTTGTATGCTGCTTCTTACAGTTACTTCGTGTGGTACTGCAGAAGAAGAAAAAACAGAGAGCTTTGATGAAAAGAAATATATAAATGTCGGTTTTTCCCAGCTGGGAGCAGAGTCTGACTGGAGAGTTGCAAATACAGAGTCTATCAGAAATAGTCTGTCCAGAGAAGCGGGCTTTGAACTTATGTTTGATGATGCCCAGCAGAAGCAGGATAAGCAGATAATGGCTATAAGAAACTTTGCTCAGCAGGAAGTGGATGCAATAGTGCTGGCTCCGGTTATGGAGACAGGCTGGGATACGGTTCTACAGGAGACAAAGGATGCAAATATACCGGTCATAGTTGTAGACAGAATGGTGGATGTAAGTGATACAAACCTGTTTACTGCATGGATAGGTTCGGATTTTAAGAAGGAAGGCAGATTAGCGTGTGAATGGCTGAAGAGCTATACAGAGAAAAAAGGGATAGCACCGGAGGAACTTCACATAGTCGATATTCAGGGAACACTTGGAGCAAGTGCCCAGATAGGAAGAACCAACGGTCTGAACGAAGCAGCTTCAAAGTATGGATGGGATATAATAGATGCTGTACCTGCTGATTACACGCAGACAAAAGGTAAAGAGGTCATGCAGAGACTGCTTGCAGAACATGACAATATAAATGTTGTATATGCTGAGAATGATAATGAAGCTATCGGAGCAATCGAAGCTATAGAAGAAGCGGGTAAGGTAGCGGGTAATGATATAGAAAATGGAAATATTCTGGTCATATCTTTTGACGCTGCACATTCCGGACTCAGCAAGGTGCTTGAAGGCAAGATAGCTCTGGATGTAGAATGTAATCCTCTTCAGGGTGAGTATATAAAGGATACCATAAATGCAGTAATATCAGGAAGTGATTATAATAAATATACATATGTCAGTGAAAAAGCATTTACGAGTGATCCATCAGTAACAAGTGTAAAGATAGAAGATGAAGAATATGATATAACTATCTTAACCGAATCTATCTTAAGTAACCGGGAGTATTAACAGAACAAAATATAAAACCAACTAAAAAATGAAAATAAAAAATCAAACGAATAATAAAAAAATCAAACTTGATAATCATTAAAATAAAAAATAATAAAAAGTAAAATAATATATTAAACAAAGAAAAAACATTAAATAAATCCGGAGTTTTAAAGGCATAATTTTTCTAAAAAAAATCAAAAGATACTCCGTATCACAGCCCTTCTATCTTTGATATAGTTTAGCCATCGAAAAACGAAAACTATATGAAGATATGGAGGGTTTTATTTATGAAGAAATTCGGTAAAAAAATTCTTGCAACTGTAGTAGCAGCTACGATGGCTTTTGGTCTTGTAGCCTGCGGTGCCGGAAGTGGAAGCTCAGGTTCATCTGATACAGGTTCATCAGATGCAGGAACATCTGACACAGGAAGTTCAGGTAAGACTATCAAGGTTGGTATCATTAATAATGATCCAAATGAATCCGGATATCGTACAGCTAATGACAAGGATCTCAAGGCTATGTTCTCGGCAGAGAATGGCTACGAAGCATCATTTGCATACAGTCTTAAGAATGATGAGCAGATTACAGCAGCTCAGAAGTTCATTCAGGACGGTGTTGATTATCTGCTCCTTTCAGCTGCTGATACTTCAGGCTGGGACAGTGTTTTAAAGGATGCTCAGGATGCAGGAATTCAGGTTATACTTTTCGACCGTACTATCGATGCAAGTGACAGCCTTTATGCTGCTTCAATTGTTTCAGACATGGATAAAGAAGGGGAGCAGGCAGCTAACTGGTTAAAGGATCAGGGACTCAGCGAGTATAACATCATTCACCTTCAGGGCGTTATGGGTTCAGCAGCTCAGCAGGGCAGATCAGGTGCTCTTGATACACTTGCTAAGGAAAACGGATGGAAGATAGTTACACAGCAGACAGCAGAATGGAATGCAGAGAAAGCTCAGCAGATCGTTCAGTCAGTTATAGATTCAGGTGAAAAGTTCAATGTTATCTATGCAGAAAATGATGATATGGCAAAGGGTGCTGTAGAGGCACTTGATAAAGCAAATATTTCTCATGGTGTTGGCAAAGACGTTATAGTAATGGGATTTGACTGCAATAAGTGGGCACTTGAAGAACTTCTGAAGAAAAACTGGAATTATGATGGACAGTGCAATCCTTTCCAGGCTAAGTATATAGACGAAGTTATCAAGCAGCTTGAAGCCGGACAGGCTCCTGCAGAGAAGACAATCATAATGGAAGAGAAGGGCTTTGACGCAAACACAATTACTCAGGAAGATGTAGATAACTATGGTATCTGATAATTAAGGTGCTTATGGGGTGTGTCATAGGAGTTATGATACACCCCATTGCTATTTATAAAAAGAGGTGAAACTGTGAAAGATAAGGCTGTATTAGAACTACATAATATTAATAAAAGCTTTCCCGGTGTTAGAGCCCTGCAGGGAGTAGACTTTACTTTGTGTGAAGGTGAGATTCATGCGCTGATGGGTGAAAATGGTGCAGGTAAATCTACTCTGATTAAGGTTATAACCGGAGTGTATGAAAAGGATGACGGGGAGGTATATCTGAAGGGACGGGATTCGGCAGTGGATATACATTCTCCTCAGGATGCCCAGAATTTGGGAATTAGTACAGTGTATCAGGAGATAACGCTTTGTCCTAATCTTACAGTTGCTGAAAATATGTATATCGGAAGAACAAAAGGTGGCATGACGAACTGGAAGAAGATGAATGAGGATGCGGATAAAATCCTTAAATCACTGGATATTCCTGCGCGGGCAAATGAACAGCTGGCAGCATGTTCCCTTGCTGTTCAGCAGATGGTGGCTATTGCCAGAGCAGTAGATATGGAGTGTAAGGTTCTTATCCTGGATGAACCGACTTCATCTCTGGATGAAAGCGAAGTGCAAAAGCTCTTTGGACTTATGAGAGATCTTAAGTCAAAAGGAGTAGGTATCATATTTGTAACCCATTTCCTGGATCAGGTATATGAGGTATGCGATAAGATAACTGTTCTCAGAGATGGAAAACTTGTTGGCGAATATGCGATAAAGGATCTTCCGAGAGTTCAGCTGGTTTCCAAGATGCTTGGAAAAGAACTTGATGACCTGTCAGATATAAAGGGTGAATCCGGTGTAAAAGAAGCAAAGTCGGGAGAGACTCCTGTATTTGAAGCCGAGGGACTTCAGAGTGATGCCGGTATCAAACCATTTGATTTCCATATCATGAAGGGAGAGGTAAATGGATTCACAGGACTTCTGGGTTCCGGTAGAAGTGAGTGTGTAAGAGCTATATTCGGAGCTGACCGTGTAATAAACGGCAAGGTAAAGAAAAATGGCAAGGAGGTTAAGATACAGAAACCTCTGGATGCAATGAAACAGGGTATAGCTTATCTTCCGGAGGATCGTAAGGTTGATGGAATAGTTGGAGATCTGTCAGTGCGAGAGAATATAATACTTGCTGCCCAGGTACTCAGAGGATTCTTCAAACCGTATTCTAAGGCGGAAACTTATAAGCTGGCAGATGAATACATAAAACTTCTGGATATAAAAACAGCATCGCCTGATACTCCGATTAAGTCGCTGTCCGGAGGTAATCAGCAGAAGGTTATAGTTGCAAGATGGCTTCTGATGCATCCGGAATATCTTATCCTTGATGAACCTACAAGAGGAATTGACGTAGGAACCAAGGTTGATATACAGAAGCTTGTTCTAAAACTGGCATCGGAGGGGATGAGTATTACATTCATTTCTTCAGAAACAGATGAGATGCTTAGAACCTGCTCAAGACTTGTTGTAATGAGAGATAGAAAAGTGGTTGGAGAATTAAGTGGTGATGACCTTACCCAGAGTGGAATCATGAAGACAATAGCAGGTGGAGACAAAGAAACAGAGGAGGGAGGAAAGTAAAAATGAATAAGTCAAAAGTAGTTTTTAGCAGGCAGTTACTTATACCTCTTGCTGCACTTGCGGCACTGGCTCTGTTTAATCTTATAACAGATCCGTCATTTTTTAAGGTAACACTGGGAACCAACAGTATGGGTAATCCGGTTCTTTCGGGATATCTGATTACTATTCTTGATTATGGTTCAGAGCTGGCTATACTTGCGATAGGAATGACACTTGTAACAGCTGCATCAGGTGGACAGGATATCAGTGTTGGCGCGGCTATAGCAATAGCAGGAAGTGTTATTCTGAAGGTTCTGTGTGGAAATAACTCCAGACCTGATACACTTCAGGCACCTATCATAGTTGCTTTTCTGGTGGCATGCATAGTAGCGATGCTGTTTGGAGCATTCAATGGAATACTGGTTGCTTATTTCAAGATACAGCCAATGGTAGCAACGCTTATACTTTTTACAGCAGGACGTTCAATCGCGGCATGGATAAACAACAACGAACTTCCGATAATAAGTGAGCCATCCTTTGGATACTTTGGAGGATATATACCTGGAATACCGATTCCGACACCATTCTTTATAGCGCTTGTATGTGTGATAGTTATAATGCTGGTACTCAAATTTACAACGCTTGGGCTTTATACCCAGTCGGTAGGTATCAACGGAAGCTCTTCAAGACTGAATGGTATAAATCCTGAATTTATAAAGTTTATTACATTTGTTATTCTGGGACTCTGTGTAGCTGTTGCAGGACTTATCAAGGTCAGCCGTCTTTCAACAATTAACTATTCTGTTATAGCTAAGGATATAGAGATGGATGCGATTCTTGCAGTAGCGCTTGGAGGAAATGCGCTTAGTGGTGGTAAGTTTAACATGACAGCATCTATACTGGGTGCATATGTTATTCAGTTTCTTACAACAACATTATATAAAATGAATGTTAACTCAGAAGCTTTATCAGCCTATAAGGCTGTAGTAGTTATTGTTCTTGTGGTACTCAGTACACCGATAGTAAGAAAGAAGCTTGCTCAGCTCTGGGCTAAGATAGCTCCAAAGAAGGAGGTGGCTTAAGATGAACAGCAGGAGAAATAGTAACTCAGGAAATAAATTCTTAGGATGGTTTGGCAGAACCAGTGATACAAACCTTCTTCTTACGATAACAATTGTGGTATTCTTTCTTATGTATATAGGTGCTATAGTTTTTCAGGGACAGGGATTCCTTAAACCGCAGACATTCTTCAATCTGCTTAACAGTAATGCGGCACTTATAATTACATCATGTGGTATGAGTCTTGTTATGATCTGTGGAGGAATCGATATTTCTGTAGGTGGTGTAGTTGCACTGGTAAGTATGAGCTGTGCAGTTTATCTGGATTTCCATGATGGAAATATACTTGGAGCGATTGGCATATCACTTATGATAGGACTTGCATTTGGTCTGGTACAGGGCTTCCTGGTAGCTTATCTGGATATACAGCCGTTTATAGTGACACTGGCAGGAATGTTCTTTGCCAGAGGTATGACAACCATAGTTCATACAGCTCCGTTTAATGTCGAAAATGAGTCTTTTGTGGCTCTTAAGGATACAAGAGTTATAGTTCCGGGTTTTGGATCAGTAAATAAGCTGGGTAACTATGTAAATGCTTATGTGGAAATAGGTGTAATAGTTGCAATCATTATAGTAATAGCATTATTTGTTGTTCTTAGATGGACACATCTTGGCCGAAGCTTCTATGCAGTAGGCGGTAACAGCCAGAGCGCACTCATGCTCGGAATAAATGTTAAGCGTACAAAGTTTCTTTCACATCTTATATGTGGTATTCTTGCTGGTGTTGCAGGATTTGTATATTTCATGCACGTTGGTTCAGGATCCGCTTCACATGCAAGTGGTATGGAAATGAATGCCATAGCATCATCTATAATAGGCGGTACAATGCTTACAGGTGGTGTAGGAAATATAATTGGAACACTGTTTGGAGTACTTTCGCTTGCAACTATCCAGAATATAGTTTCATCTGCCGGTCTTGACCAGGCATGGTGGACAGGAATTACAATAGCTGCCATGCTTTGCATATTCCTTGTAATTCAGAGTATAGTTATGGCAAAGAAAAAGAAGCTATTAACAAAATAACGTAACAGTTATCTATACAAAATTAACCAATGAATAATATTTTTTTAAGACATTTTCACGAAAAAAAAATTACTCCTTACTTTCAAACGTTTACTGTGTTAAGATTATCACATGGGGGTAAAGAAGCATTGATTCGGTTTATAGAATAGGGAGTTTTGTGAATGTATAGTGTTGGTGATTATATAATTTACGGAAGTAATGGAGTTTGTAAGATAACTGATATTGGACCTATGAAAGTTGCTGGTGCAGTTAAGGATAAACTGTACTATACTATGGTGCCGTGTTATATAAGAGACAGCGAGATATTTACTCCAGTAGACAATAACAGAGTAGTGATGAGAAAGGTTATGTCCAGACAGGAGGCTGAAGAGTTTATTGACAGTATAGATGACATAGAAAACCTTGAAATCATAGAGGAAAAAAGAAGGGAAATAGAATATAAACAGGCTGTTTTGACATGTGATCCGGTGGTACTGGTTGAATTGATAAAAACCATCAATCAGAGAGTTCAGGAAAGAACTGCTGAGGGAAAGAAAGTAACAGCATCGGATTCAAAGTATTTCCATCTGGCGGAGGAAAGCCTCTGCGGTGAACTGGCCATTTCCCTTGATATGGATAAGGATGAAGTAAAAGATTATCTGAAGGATAAGATCGAGTGGGCTTAAGGTCCACTCGATTTTAGATTGGAGGAAAAGCAATTTGACTGCTGAAATCAAAAAAAATGATATATACCCCGTTGATATAGTAGACATATCTGATGAAGGACTGGGAATCGGTCATATAAATGGTATGACAGTATTTGTAAAAGATACAGCTATTGGCGATGTAGCAGAAGTCAGGGTGGTGAAAGTAAAGAAGAATCTTTGTTTTGGAAGACTGGAGAAGCTGATAACACCGTCCGGTTATCGTGAAGAACCGGTATGTCCGGTTTCCCGACAGTGTGGTGGTTGTACTTTACAGCATATAACTTATGAGAAAGAACTTGAGATAAAGAAAAACAGAGTTCTTGGATGTCTTCAGAGAATAGGGAAAATAGAAAGTCCTGAACAGTATCTTGATGATATTCATGGCATGACCGAAGTGTCTCTAGGTTATGCTGGAAGTAAGAACGATTCAGATAAGAATCAGACTCCATATCTCAGATACAGAAATAAGATGCAGTTCCCGGTTGGTTCGGATAATAATGGAAAAACAGTAACAGGTTTTTATGCAGGAAGAACCCACTTCATTATACCTATAGATGACTGTGTTATAGGACATGAGGTTAACAGATTCATAACAAGGGCTATATGTAAATGGGCAGATGATAAAGGCATAAGCGTTTATGATGAAGAGAGCGGTAAAGGAATCATAAGACATATCCTGACAAGAATAGGATTTTCTACTGGACAATTAATGGTAACGCTTGTGATTAATTCACCGGACATTCCGGATCAAAATGGCTTTATTTCAATTCTTAAAAGCAGTGTGGCGGACTATAACAAAGAGAAAAATGATAATCTGAATCTTACGTCTGTCGCCCTTAATATCAATAAAAAGAATACTAATAAAATTATGGGCGATAAAACCAAATATATATATGGCAATGAATATATAGAGGATTATATAGGTGATGTGAAGTTCAGAATATCGGCCGCTTCATTTTATCAGGTAAATCCCGTTCAGACAAAGCTGCTTTATGATAAAGCTCTTGAATATGCTGCTCTGACCGGAGAAGAAAAAGTGTGGGATATGTATTGCGGTATAGGAACTATTTCGCTATTTCTGGCAAAGAAAGCAAAGAAAGTGTTCGGCGTAGAGATAGTACCTCAGGCTATAGAAAATGCCGTAGAAAATGCTGAACTAAGTGGTATAGATAATACTGAATTCTTTGTTGGGAAAGCAGAAGATGTAGTGACAGGGCTGTATGACCAGAGTCTTCTTACGGGAAAGAAGGACTACAGGGCTGATGTGGTTGTAGTAGATCCTCCACGTAAAGGGTGTGATGAGAAGCTTCTGGAGACTCTTGTAAAAATGGCTCCTGAAAGACTGGTTTATGTATCATGTAATCCCGCAACACTTGCCAGAGATATTAAGATTCTAACGGACTTTGGATTTTCCCTAAGTAAGTTTTCGATACATGACCAGTTCCCGAGAGGAATGAATATCGAGACCGTGTGTCTCATGACGAGAGCATAGCAAATTATTTAAAAGTAAACTTTTCATATGTATCATTTCATGATACAATTAAAACTGATGTTACTGTAAACAGTAACGACTTACGGGGTAAGACAAAAGAATATGGAGGTGGTTACATGAATGTATTTACTACGGACAAAATCCGAAACGTTGCACTACTTGGACACGGGGGATGTGGAAAGACCTCTCTTGTAGAGGCACTTGTTTATCTGTCAGGTATGACCAACCGAATGGGGTCGGTTGATGCAGGAAATACTCTGAGTGATTTTGACAAGGAAGAAATCAAAAGAAAGATTTCTATCAAAACATCTATAGTTCCTATAGTATGGGAAGGATATAAAGTTAATATCCTTGATACACCTGGTTTTTATGATTTTATCGGTGAAGCAGAAGAAGCTATATCAGTAGCGGATGCTGCAGTTATCGTTATATCAGGTAAAGCAGGAATAGAAGTTGGTACGAAGCGTGCATGGGAAATGTGTGAGAAGAGAAATCTCCCAAGAATGTTCTTCGTAACAGATATGGATGATGACAAAGCTTCCTTTAGAGAAATCGTTCAGGGCTTACAGGAAATGTATGGTAAGAAGATAGCACCTTTCCATCTTCCGATTCGTGAGAATGAACAGTTCGTAGGATATGTAAATGTAATCCAGCAGAAGGCTAAGAGATGGAATGATAAGGGTACAGTTGATAAGTTTGATGTACCTGACTATTCCAGGGATAATCTTGCTATCTGCAGAGATGCTCTTGTTGAAGCAGTTGCTGAAACAAGTGAAGAGTATATGGAACGTTATTTTGAGGGCGATGAGTTCTCAGAGGACGAGATAAGACAGGCTCTTCATGTAGGTGTATGTGATGGTTCAGTTGTACCTGTCCTTATGGGTTCAAATACACTGGCAAGAGGAATGTATACTCTGATGGCTGATATCATCAAGTATTTCCCGGGACCGGACAGATGTAAATGCGCCGGAATCGACACTACAAGTAATGAGGTATTTGAAGCTGACTATAATTTCGCAAAACCGAAGTCAGCATATATATTTAAAACAATATCTGATCCTTATATAGGAAAGTATTCGCTTATTAAAGTCAATTCAGGTGTTATTAAACCTGATGATGTACTCTATAATTATCATCGTGATGTAGATGAGAAGCTTGGAAAGCTGTATACCATATGCGGAAGTAAGGTTGAAGAAGTAAAGGAACTTCATGCAGGAGATATCGGTGCTCTGGCTAAGCTTACAGATAGCCAGACAACAGATACGCTTTCGACAAGAAAGGCTCCTATTACATATATTCGTGCAAATATATCCAAACCTTATGTATATAGAAGATATGCTGCAAAGAATAAAGGGGATGAAGATAAAATCTCCCAGGCATTATCAAAGATGCTTATGGAGGATTTGACACTTAAAACTGTCAACGATGGTGATAATGGTCAGACACTTCTGTATGGTATAAGTGCACAGCATCTGGATGTAGTACAGAGTGTGCTTTCAGCCAAGTACAAAGTTGATATAGAACTTATGAGACCTAGAATAGCCTTCAAAGAGACGATAACGAAGAAGGCGGATACAGAATACAAGTATAAGAAGCAGTCCGGCGGACATGGACAGTATGGTCATGTAAAGATTACAATTGAGCCGTCGGGAGATATGGAAACACCATATATATTTGAACAGACTGTAGTAGGTGGAGCGGTTCCAAAGAACTATTTCCCTGCAGTAGAAAAGGGTGTAGATGAAGCTGTAAAGAGTGGACCACTTGCTAACTATCCTGTTACAGGAGTAAAGGTTGTTCTCTATGATGGTAGTTACCATCCGGTTGATTCTTCAGAACTTGCATTTAAGGTTGCTACAAAACAGGCATTTGTAAATGGATTTATGGATGCCAGACCAGTCCTTCTTGAACCTATTGCTTCTCTGAAGGTTGTTGCAGACAGTCAGTATACCGGCGATATCATGGGTGATCTCAATAAACGCCGTGCAAGAGTATATGGAATGAATCCTCTGGATGGCGGATATCAGGAAGTGGTTGCTGATATTCCATACTTAGAACTATATGAGTATGACACAAAGCTTTTCTCCATGACAAGAGGAAGTGGAACATTCTCATATGAATTTGCAAGATATGAGCAGGCTCCGGATGAGGTTGCCAAGAAAGAAATTGAAGAAAATAATAAACAGTAGTAAATTTTAACAAAAATAAGAGGCTGAATTATAGGATATTCAGCCTCTTATTTATTTTATATTTGTAATAGTTGTTAATATTTTACAAAACAAAAAATGGATATGATAAAAATAAGGTAATTATATCCAAAAAGGTGTTTTAAAATTTTATTATAAGTGTTATAATGAAGAAGACTTGTAATACAAGATCTTGCATAAAGGAGTGACAATATGGTTAAAAAGGAAATGATCGCAATGCTTCTTGCTGGTGGTCAGGGCTCGCGTCTTGGCGTTCTAACCTCAAAGCTTGCAAAACCTGCAGTTGCTTTTGGTGGCAAGTATAAGATTATAGACTTCCCACTTAGTAACTGTATCAACTCTGGGATTGATACCGTTGGTGTACTTACTCAGTACAGACCTCTTCGATTAAATCAGCATATCGGTATTGGTATGCCTTGGGATTTAGATAGGAATTTCGGAGGCGTTACGGTTCTTCCACCATATGAGAGTTCAGATAATGCGTCATGGTATACTGGAACGGCTAATGCCATTTACCAGAACCTTGAATTCATGGAGTATTATGATCCGGAATATGTACTTATTCTTTCGGGCGATCATATATATAAGATGGATTACGAAGTGATGCTTGATTTTCATAAGAGCTCTCATGCGGACGTTACGATTGCCACCTATCAGGTTCCTATGGAGGAGGCAAGCAGATTCGGTGTTGTAATCACAGATGACAACAATGTAATTCAGGAGTTTGAAGAAAAACCAGAACATCCTAGAAGCAACAAAGCTTCAATGGGTATTTATATCTTCAACTGGAAGCTTCTGAAGGAGAAACTGATCGAGATGAAGGATGTTCCTTCGTGTGATTTTGGTAAGCATGTAATTCCGTCTTGTCACGAGAACGGAAAGAAGATAGTCGCATATGATTATAAAGGCTATTGGAAGGATGTTGGAACTCTCGGTTCATACTGGGAAGCTAACATGGAGCTTGTAGATATTATTCCTGAGTTCAACCTGTATGAAGAGTTTTGGAGAATATATACCAAGAGTGATAATCTTCCACCACAGTATATAGCACCAGGCAGCAATGTTACCAAGAGTATTATTGGAGAAGGTACTGAGATATATGGAAATGTTGAGAAGTCTGTAATCGGCTCAGCAGTTCGAATCGGTAAGGGCGCTGTCGTTAAGGATTCCATCATTATGAATAATGTTGAGATAGGTGATGGAGCGGTAATAGATAAGGCTATCCTTGCTGAAGGTGTTAAGATTGGTAAGAATGCAGTACTTGGTATAGGTGAGTCGGCAGAGAATGATTATAAGCCTGCAGTTTACGCATTTGACCTTGTAACTATTGGAGAGAATTCTACTGTTCCTGATGATGTTAAGATCGGCAAGAACACTGCTATTCTCGGAGAAACGACCTTAGAAGATTATCCTGATGGGGTTCTTCCAAGTGGCGGTTCGATAATAAGAGAGGCAGGTGAGTAAGATGAGAGCTATTGGAATTATTCTTGCAGGTGGAAACAGCAGTAGAATGGGAGATCTCTCGGCAAAAAGAGCAACAGCTGCCATGCCTATGGCAGGATGCTACAGGGCTATAGATTTTTCTCTTTCAAATATGTCTAACTCACATATTCAGAAGGTTGCTGTATATACACAGTATAATTCAAGATCCCTTAATGAACATTTGAATTCTTCTAAATGGTGGGATTTTGGAAGAAAACAGGGTGGACTGTATATATTCACTCCTACGATAACGGCTACTAATAGTTATTGGTATAAGGGTACAGCTGATGCACTCTATCAGAACATAGGGTTCCTGAAGGATGCTCATGAGCCATATGTTGTAATCGCATCCGGTGACGGAGTGTATAAGATGGATTATAATAAGGTGCTCGAAGACCATATATCTAAGAATGCCGATATAACCATTGTAACTAAAAACATTAGAGCAGATGAGGATGATATCTCAAGATTCGGAGTTGTAAAGGTTGGAGATAACGGCCGTGTTCTGGATTTTGAAGAGAAACCTCTTGTTGCTGAAACATCTACTGCATCTATTGGAGTATATGTAGTAAGGCGTCGTCAGCTTATAGAACTTCTGGAGGCCTGTGCAGCAGAAGGCAGAACAGACTTTGTAAAGGATATTCTTATTCGCTATAAGAATGTAAAGAGGATCAATGCTTATAATCTTGACTCATATTGGAGAAATATAGGTTCTGTAGATTCATACTTCAGAACAAATATGGATTTCCTTAAGTCAGAAGTAAGAGATCATTTCTTCCGGACAACACCGGGAGTATATACAAAGGTTGAAGATCTTCCGCCTGCTAAGTTTAACGGTGAAGCTGTAACTTCAAATTCACTTATTGCAAGTGGATGTATAATAAACGGCTCAGTTGAGAATTCGGTTCTCTTTAAGAAGGTCTATGTAGGCAATAACTGTGTTATCAAGAACTCTATCATTTTAAATGATGTACATATCGGTGATAACTGCTACATCGAGAACTGCATAGTTGAGAGCAGAGATACAATCAAGGCAAATACGGTTCATACTGGTGAAGCGGCAAATCCAAAGATTGTAATCGAGAAGAGCTTTAGATATACACTATAGAAGGATTATATTTTTGGAGGGTAACGTATATGGAAATCACAGATGTAAGAGTAAGAAGAGTATCAAAAGAAGGGAAGATGAAAGCAGTAGTTTCTATAACTATAGATAACGAGTTTGTTATCCATGATATTAAGGTTATAGAAGGAGAAAAAGGACTGTTTATCGCTATGCCAAGCCGTAAATCTTCAGATGGTGAATATAGAGATATAGCACATCCTATCAATTCCGATACAAGGAAGAAGATACAGGAGCTTATCCTTGAGAAGTATGCTGAGACACCAGAAGAGGAACCGGCAGAATAAAACTGAATAGATACAAAGGGAAGAAGTCTCTCAGAGGAGGGACTTCTTTTTTTATATAAGGTAAAGAATAAAGTTTTTGTGATTGTTAAGGGAAGCAAGAAGTTATGCGGCAGTTGGGATGAAAGCCCTGACTGCTGCATTTTTCTTAAAAAGTGCTTGCATTATAGAAATGTATATGCTAATATATCTCTTGCTGTGACGTTGATAGCGTGGAAGCGGTAGTTGCTGCTTGCAGGAGCAGGTAATATCGTGGAGCGAATGTCATGATCTCAGAATCTGGCGACAAGTCACTGTACCATACCATCTGACA
>AUXO011153920.1_pt1 | contig 15453 bp, 15 predicted proteins | sample 768731 | NCBI WGS metagenome assembly AUXO01 (sample SAMN02715735, study PRJNA202380) | gut metagenome | biome: sheep rumen | host: Ovis aries | place: New Zealand: Palmerston North
GTTTTAGCTGATGCAATTGCTAGATTTAAAAGATTACAAGGTTATGATGTATATTTTCAAACTGGAACAGATGAACATGGTGAGAAAATTGAATTAAAAGCAAAAGATGCAGGAAAAACACCTCAAGAATTTGTAGATGGAGTAGCAGGTGAAATAAAAAATATTTGGGATATAATGAATACTAGTTATGATAGATTTGTTAGAACAACAGATCCTGATCATGAAGTAAAAGTTCAACATATATTTAAAAAGATGTTTGATAAAGGAGATATTTACAAAGGAGAATATGAAGGTCTTTATTGTACTCCATGCGAATCTTTTTGGACTGAAAGTCAATTAGTTGATGGAAAATGTCCTGACTGTGGAAGAGAAGTTCAACCAAAAAAAGAAGAAGCATATTTCTTTAAATTATCAAAATATCAAGATAGATTAGTTGAATATATTGAATCTCATCCTGATTTTATACAACCTGAAGCTAGAAAAAATGAAATGATTAATAATTTTATTAAACCTGGTCTACAAGATTTATGTGTATCAAGAACTTCATTTAAATGGGGAATACCTGTAGATTTTGATTCTAAACATGTTGTGTATGTTTGGTTAGATGCTTTAACGAATTATATTACCAATATTGGATATGATACGGATGGAAATGAATCAGAAGAATTTAAAGATAGATGGCCAGCTGATTTGCATGTAATTGGAAAAGATATTATTAGATTCCATACTATATATTGGCCTTGTTTCTTAATGAGCTTAGACTTACCACTTCCTAAAAAGGTCTTTGGACATCCTTGGTTAATAGTTGGGGATGGTAAGATGAGTAAATCTTTAGGAAATGTTGTTTATGCTGATGATCTAGTAAACGAGTTTGGAGTAGACGCTATAAGATATTTCTTTTTACATGAAATCCCATTTGCTTCAGATGGTGTATATACAAGAGATATTTTGATAGAAAGAATAAATAGTGATCTTGTTAATACTTTAGGTAATTTAGTTAATAGAACAATAAGCATGAATAAAAAATATTTTGATGGTGTAGTGCAAGATAATAAGTCTTTAGAAGATGTTGATAAAGAACTAATTAAGAATGTATTAGATTTAAATAGTACAGTACCTAAGAAAATGGATGAATTAAAAATTGGTGATTCTCTTCAAATTATATTTGATACACTAAGAAAGTGTAATAAATATATTGATGATACAACTCCATGGATTTTAGCAAAAGACGAAAGCAAAAAAGAAAGATTAGGTACAGTTTTATATAACTTATTAGAAAGTATAAGAATCTGTTCAGTATATTTACAAGCCTTTTTACCTGATACTGCAGAAAAAATATTTGAACAATTAAATACTGATAAAAAGGATTTAGATACTGTTTATGAGTTTGGATCTTTAGAAGTTGGAACTATACTTAATGAACCTATTCATTTATATGATAGAATTGAAGAAAAGAAAGATTAATTTATTAATCTTTTTTTATGTTATAATTTTTTTGGTGATAAATATGTTTGTTGATAATCATTGTCATATATTAAAAGAGTATTATGAAGATATAGATAAAGTTATAAACAATGCTAAAGATAATAAAGTAGATGTTTTAATAGTTAGTGGGTGTTCTAAAGAAGATATTATAGAATCTTTAGAGTTAATAGAAAAATATAATAATATATATTTAACGATTGGATTTCATCCTGATGAAGTTGATAATGTTAATGCTAGTGATTTAAAATGGTTAGAAGAATTAATTAAAACTAATAAAAGAATTATAGGTGTTGGGGAAATTGGTTTAGATTATCATTGGGTAAAAGAAAATAAAGATAAACAGATAGATTTATTTGAAAAACAATTAGAACTAGCTGAAAAATTAGAACTTCCTGTAGTTATTCATACAAGAGATGCTACAGAAGATACTATTAATACATTAAAAAAATATAAAGTTAAAGGTATTATTCATTGCTTTAGTGGATCAATTGAAACAGCAAAGGAATATATGAAATTAGGATTTTATATAGGAATAGGTGGAGTTCTTACTTTTAAAAACACTAATTTAAAAGAAACTATTAAAAGTATTCCAATTGATAGAATTACTTTAGAGACAGATTCTCCATATCTTGCACCAACTCCTTTTAGAGGAGAAAAAAATGAACCTAAATATATTCCATTAATAGCAGAAGAAATAGCAAAACAAAAAGAAATATCAATTGAAGAAGTTGGAAAAATAACAACTGATAATACAAAAAAATTATTTGACCTAAATATCTAACTTTGCTAATATGATATTAGAAGGTAAATAATATGATAAGAGCTAAGAAAAGAGAAAGAATTATATTTGTATCAAAGTTATCAATTATAATGGTTTTTTTGGCTCTTTTTTTATTTGTTATTTGTAGTAACTTTGAAGTTAAAACATATAAAACATACGATTTAAGTAAAAATAGATCATTAAGAGCTGTTAATTTATTATATGTATATAAAAACAAAAACGTAGATGTTAAAGAAGTAAAAAATGTTAATGAAGTAGTTAAAGTAGCTAGTAGACAACCTGTTGTATTTACAGGTAAAATGACTGGATATGGGCCTGATTGTAAGGGTTGTGGAGGAAATCTTGCTTGTCCACCTAGACATAACGCAAAGAATGGAAATATATATCATAATGATAAAACTTATGGAAAATTAAGAATATTAGCTGCTGATAAAAAATTCCCATGTGGTACAGTTGTAAGAGTATCTGGATTAAAAGGATATAAAGATTTTTACGCAATTATATTAGATAGAGGTGGAGCAATAAAAGGAGAATTAATGGATCTATTGTTTGCTTCTGAAAAAGATGTTAACATAGGTAGAGACAATGTTACTTATACAATTGTTAGGTGGGGATGGAATGCATAAATTTAAAAAGAAGTTTGGTCAAAACTTTTTAAGAGATGAAAACGTATTAGATAAAATTGTTGATAGTAGTAATATTGAATCTAATTCACTTGTTATTGAAATTGGACCAGGAGATGGAGCATTAACTTCTAAGTTGTCTAAAAAAGCAAAAAATGTACTTGCTTATGAAATAGATTTAGAATTAAAAGAAACTTTAGATAACAAATTTAATAAAACAAATGTAAAAATAATATATGATGATTTTTTAAATAGAAATGTTAGTGAAGATATTAAAGAATATGATTGTGAATTTGTTTATGTTATTGCAAATATTCCTTACTATATAACTACACCTATTATTGAACATATTATTAATTCTAAAATAGATACAAAAAAGGTAATATTAATGGTTCAAAAAGAAGTAGGTGAAAGATTTAGTGCAAGACCTGGTACTAAGGATTATTCCTCAATTACAGTTTATTTAAATTATTACTATAATATTAATAAATTATTTATAGTTAAAAGAGATTCTTTTTATCCTGTTCCTAATGTTGATAGTATTGTTATTTCGTTAGAAAGAAAAAGGGATGAATATGAAGTTAAAGATGAAAATACATTTTTAAAACTAATTAGAGATAGTTTTAGATTTAAAAGAAAAACAATAAAAAATAATTTGTATAACTATGATTTAGATATAGTAGAGAAAGTATTAGAAGAACATAACTTTAATCTAAGTTCTAGAGCGGAACAAATTGATATAAAAACATTTATAGATTTATCTAATCAATTATAGGCCAGCAAAGGCCTTTTTTATTGACTTTTTTACCTTTTTGTAGTATTTTAATAACTGTTCAAAGGGGGAATAGGAAATGAGAGAAGCCTTAGAAAAATTAAAGAAAAAATTAATAGAAGACGGAAAAAAATCAATAACAATAGAAGAATTAGATGATATGTATTCTGAGTATGAATTAACTGCTCCTGAAAAGAATGTAATGGATAGATTTGTAGCTCAATCTGGAATAGATGTTATATCAGATGAAGCAGTTGATAACGATGTTGAAAAAGAGTTTAAAAAGATTTATGCGTCAAATACTAAATCAAGTTTAGATCCAGTAGCTCAATATTTAAGAGAAATTGGAAAGATTCCTTTATATACAAGAGAAGAAGAGGTAGCTGCAGCCTTTAAAATGAGAGATCCTAATTTAACTGAAGAAGAATATGAAAAATTAAGAAATGAATTTGCTAGTCATAATCTTAGACTTCCTGTTGCTGTAGCAAAAAAATATATTGGAAGAGGATTAGATTTCTTAGATTTAATTCAACAAGGTAATGAAGGTCTTATGATTGCAGTAGATAGATTTGATGTAACTAAAGGATTTAAATTCTCAACTTATGCTATGTGGTGGATAAGACAATCTATAACAAGAGGAATAGCTGATCAATCTAGAACAATTAGAATACCAGTACATATGACAGAACAAATAAATAAAGTAAGTATGATGGAAAAAAGATTAACTCTTGAACTTGGCAGAGAGCCAACGCCTGAAGAAATAGCAGCTAAGTGTAATTTAACTCTTGATAGATATAGAGAAATTCAAAAGTATGCATTAGATTTAGAATCATTAGATCAACCAATTGGTGAAGAAGAAGATTCTACATTAGTAGATTTTATTGCTGACAAAGGAACAGATGTAGAGACAATAGCTATGAGAAGTACTATAACCGAAACTATAAACAGTGCTCTTGATACAGTGAATATTAGAGAAAGAATGGTTAACATATTAAAAATTGGTTTATATGATGGTGTAGTATCTGATGAAGAAAAAGCAGCTTTATGTTTAAGATATGTTATAACTCATTTATCTGAAGAAGAAAGAAAAGATATAGATGAATTAAATAGAGAATATAACAAGGGTAAAGAACCTGTTTCAACTAAAGCTAAAACTAATGCTGATAAGAAAAAAGGTATTAAAAAAACAATAATGGAGTTTATTGCTCAAGATGATTATAGAGAATCAAATATCAGTCGTGGAAATTATGATTTTATAGCTGCTGTTACTGCAGAATATAATTATTTATTTGGAAATAGCGAAGATCGTAATAAAGAACAATTAAATATTAATACTGTATATTATGTATTACAAAATTATAGTAATGAAATTACTAGGGCTTCATATCAATTTTTACAAGGTACTACTAAAACCTTAGAAGAAGTTGGTAATATGTTTGAGGTAACTAGAGAAAGAATAAGACAAATAGAAGCAAAATCTTTAAGAAAATTAAGACATCCTAACAAAAATTTACTATCACTTGTTTAATTTAACAATTTTATTGACTTTTACTATATAAAATAATAAAATTAAGTTATAAAGTGATGGTACTTTAAGAGGGAGGAACAGACATGAAGATTACATCTGTTAATGTGCGTAAAATTAATAAGGATAGTTCACGCATGAAAGGTATTGCATCAGTATTATTAGATGATTGCTTTGCAATACATGATATTAGAATCATTGAAGGAGATAATGGTTTATTCATTGCTATGCCTAGTAGAAAAACTGCTACTGGTGGATATCGTGATATTGCTCATCCAATTAATCCTGAAACTAGATCAATGTTTGAAAAAGAGATTCTTGAAGCTTATGATAAAGCTGAAGATACTGAAGAAAATAGTGAAGAAGAATAAAAGACTTAATAAGTCTTTTTTATTTTAGAAAATGACATATAAGAAAAAGTATAGTATAATAATAAGTGATTTTGGAGTGTATTTATGAAAATAATAGAGAATTTAGCTACAATTAAAGAAATGAACAAAAAAGCATCAAATATTTTTCTTGTTGCTCATAGAAATATGGATTTAGATGCAATCAATAGTTGTATTGCTTTTAACTATTATTTAAAAGAAAGTAATAAAAAAATATATATTATAGTCGATGATATTAAACATGAAACAGCTGTTAAAATGGTGCTTGATGAATTTAATGATGTAATTAATTTCATTAAAAGTAAGGATTTAAAAGATTTAGTTGATAATAATAGTTTGCTTTATGTATTGGATACTAATAAAGAAAAATTAATACAAAATCCAAAAATATTAGATAAATTCAATAATATTATTGTTATAGATCATCATAGAACTAATAAAGAAAGTATTAAAAAGGCTCTAATGATTGTAGATGAAGAAGCATCTAGTACTTGTGAAATAATATCATCAATTTTTGATTATGAACAAATAGAGATTACTAAAAAAATAGCAAATTTATTGCTTGGAGGAATAGTTTTAGATACTAACTATTACCAATTAAATGTATCAGAAGGAACATTTTACTATTCTCATTATCTAGTTAAGAATGGAGCATCAATGAAGGTAGTAAATGAATATTTGAAACAAAATATATATAAGTATATTAATAGACAAAAGATTATTTCATCAGTTAAAACAAAGAAGAATATTGCTTATGCAAAAGGAAGAAAAAATATTATCTATGACAAAGTTGAATTTGCAAAAACTGCAGATATTTTGCTAACTTTTAAAAATATTGAATTAGCAATTGTATATGGTAAAATTGATAAAAATAAGATAGGAATTAGTTGTAGATCTAATGGAAAAGTAAATGCTGGTAAGATTATGGAAAAATTTGGAGGTGGAGGATCCGAATTTGAAGCTGCTGCAGAAGTTATAGATTTATCATTAGATGAAATAACTAAATTAATAAATAAAGTAATAAATGATATAAAGAGGTGATTTAATGAAGGTCATATTTCTAAAGAATGTAAAAGGGCAAGGAAAAAAAGACGACATTAAAGAGGTAAAGGATGGTTATGCAGAAAATTTTCTTATAAAGAAAGGATATGCAGTTAGACTTACTGAACAAACTCTATCTCAATTTAATAGAGAAAAAAAACAAGAGAAGCAAGAGGATGAATCAAATAGAATTGAAGCTAATGAATTAAAGAGAAAATTAGAAAATAAAACTCTATCATTTAAAGTAAAAACAGGTGAAGGAGATAAAGTTTTTGGAAGCGTTAGTCCAAAACAAATAAAAGATGAATTGGATAAATTAGGATTTAAGATTAATAAAAAGGATATAGATTTAGATCATAGCATCACATCTCTTGGATTCCATGATGTAAAAATAAATTTATATAAAGATATATTTGCAAATATTAAAATAAAACTAGAAAAATAGAGGTGATTAAATGCCTACAAAAGAAATACCAAATAATATAGAATCAGAACAAGCTGTCCTTGGTTCTATGTTTTTAGATAAAGGTGCGTTACAAAAAGCTTGTGATTCGTTACAAGAAAATTCATTTTATTCTAATAGTAATGCTAAGATATTTACTACTATTAAAGAGATGAATGAAAATAAAATACCGATAGACTTAACTACAGTAACAACTGAACTTAAAAATAAAAATTTACTTAATGAAGTTGGTGGTGTAGAGTATCTTACAGAAATATTAAATAGAACTGCTACATCAGCTTATATTGAACAATATATAAAAGAAGTAGAAGAAGCATCTTTATTAAGAAGATTAATTGAAGTATCAACTGATATTACAACATCAGCTTATAATAGAGAGTTAGATGTTAATGAAACTATTGATAACGCTGAAAGAAAAATCTTAAGTGTAGTAAAGAATAGAAGATCAACTGAGTTTAAAACAATTAGGGAAGTTTTAAATAAGGCAGAAGAAGATTTAGAACTACTTGCTAGAAAGAAAATGGATGTAACTGGTATAGCAACTGGATGGATTGATATTGATAAATTAACAGCTGGATTACATGAAAATCAATTAATAATAGTTGCTGCTCGTCCTGCTATGGGAAAAACTGCATGGGCTGTTAATTTAGCTACACATGTGGCAATGAATAGTGGGAAAACAGTTGCTTTATTTAATATGGAGATGGGAGCTGAACAATTAGCTTCTCGTATGATATCTTCTCTTGGACAAGTAGAAGGAAGCAAATTAGCTACAGGTAAATTATTAAATGAAGATTGGAAAAGAGTAAATGAAGCTATAAGTCAATTATCTGATGCTAAATTATATATGGATGATACTCCTGGGGTAACAATAGGAGAAATAAGAAGTAAATGTAGAAGACTTGCTGCATCTGAGGAAGGTTTAGGACTAATTATAATAGACTACTTACAATTAATTTCTAGTGGAGCTAATTATAATGGAAATAGACAACAAGAAGTTTCTGATATATCAAGAGCATTAAAGACGATGGCTATGGAATTAAATGTTCCAGTAGTTGCTTTAGCTCAACTTTCTCGTGCAGTAGATGCTCGTGAAAATAAAAGACCAATTATCAGTGATTTAAGAGAATCAGGTTCTATTGAACAAGATGCAGATATAGTTGCATTCTTATATAGAGATGATTATTACAATAAAGAGAAAATAACAGATAATAATACAAGTATTAGTGAATTTATTGTAGCTAAGCATCGTAATGGACCAGTAAAAACTATTAATTTATTATTTAAAAGAGATACTTCAACATTTTTAAGTTATAGAAATGATGATGAGGGTGATAATCATGAATAAAAAGGTATTTATAGGTATATTTTTAGCTTTATTACTAAGTTCTAGTGTGTTTTTTATGGGTTATACTCATGCTAAAGAACCAAGAATTTTATATAGAGTATATCTTGAAGGTAAATCTCTAGGTTATATTGAATCTAAAGATGAACTAGAAGGATATATTGACCAAGAAGAGAGTTTTATAAAAGATAAATATAAAGTTAGTAAAGTATCTTTACCAAACAATTTAGATGTTGTTAAAGAAAAAACTTTTACAAATAAAATATCTTCAGTTGAAGAAATATATGATGAAATTAAAGAAAAAGCTCCTTTTACAATAGAAGGATATGAAATTAAAATTAAAGGAGTTAAAAAGACAGTTAATGATGAATCAGATGATGATGAAATTACTAAAACATCAACAATATATGTATTAGATAAAAAACTTTTCGTAGATTCTCTTGAAGATACAATTAAAGCTTTTGTAAATGAAGAGGATTATGAAAAATTTGTTAAAAACTTACAACAAGAAATCGGTGACGATGATGTAGGTAGAATAATAGAAAACATATATATTAAAAATAAAATTACAATAAAAAAAGGAAATATTCCTGTTACTGAAAACATATATACTGACAATAATGAATTAAATAGATTCTTATTATTTGGTGAGAATCCTAATGATAAAGAATATAAAGTTAAAGTTGGAGATACCATTGAACAAATAGCGTTTAATAACAAAATGTCTTCAAATGAATTCTTGGTAGCTAATCCAGATTTAACTAGTGAAGATAATCTGTTATATACAGGACAAATAGTAAACGTTGCTACAATTGATCCAGCAATAGTTGTTGCTGAAGATGATTATGTTGTAGAAATAGAAAAAGTTGATTATGAAACAATATACAAAGATGATAATACATTATTAAAAGGTAAAGAAAAGGTTAAACAAGAGGGACAAGATGGATTATCTAAAGTTTCTTACAACTTATTAAAAGAAAATGGTGAAACAATTACAACAGAAAACCAAAAATCTAAAGTTATTAAGAAAGCAGTTAATAAAATAGTTTTACGTGGAACTAAAAAATCTTCAACAGGTGGTGGAGGAAGTTCTACTAGTGATAGGAATCCTAGTGTTAAGATAAGTGGTGTGTGGCATTTTCCAATTCAAAGACCTTATAAGATTAATAGTCCTTATGGATATAGATGGGGAAAACTTCATGCTGCAGTTGATTTAGTTTCTACAGCTACAAAATATAGTAAGATATATGCTGCTAATAATGGAGTTGTTTGGAAGAGAAATGATTCTAATGGAGAAATTATTATTAGACATAGTAATGGATATTATACAACTTACTGCCATATGAAAACTATTTATGTTAAAGCGGGAGATACAATAAGTAGTGGACAAGTAATTGGTATTATGGGTCAAAAAGGTAGAGCAACAGGAGTTCATTTACATTTTGGATTATGGAAGGGAAAACCATATTATGGTGGATCAGTTAGTTATAATCCACTTAAGAAGTTAAACTTTAAGTAATGAAAATAAAAATATTAACGAGTGGTTCAAAAGCAAATTGTACTTTAATAATTTGTGATAATACAAAAATATTAATAGATTGTGGTGCAACTGCTAGTTATATTGAAAATGAATTAAAAAAAGTAGATTTAACTCCTAAAGATATAAATGCCATAATATTAACTCATACTCATAGTGATCATATTAAGGGATTAAAAGTGTTTATAAAGAAAACAAAAGCAGATGTATATATTGAGGAACCTCTTGTTAGAGAAATATTAAAGATAGTTCCTCCTAATCAAATAAAAATAATAGAAAAAAAATTCTTTATAGATAATGTTCAAATAAATACTATTAAATTATCACATGATGTAGATTGTTATGGATTAATAATAAATTATAAAAATAAAGAAATGGTATATATAACTGATACAGGTTATTTAAATCAAAAATATATTAATAATATTAAAGATAAAGATGTATACGTACTAGAATCTAATTATAATATTGAAATGCTTAATAATGGACCTTATCCATATCAATTAAAAAATAGAATCAGAAGTGATTATGGACATTTATCTAATATTGATTGTGCAGATATATTAAAACAAATACTAACTAATAGAACTAAGTATGTATTTCTTGCTCATATAAGTGAAAATAATAATACTTATGAATTAGCAGAAAAAGAAGTAAAATCTGAATTAAAAGATTTTGACTTTGATTTGGATAAAATTAAATTAACTCATCAAATGTTAGCAAGTGAGATGATTGAAATATGATTAAAATAATATGTGTTGGTAAAATAAAAGAGAAATATTTAAAAGACGCAATAGATGAATATACAAAAAGAATAAGTAAATATACTTCTTTAGAAATTGTAGAAATACAAGATGAAGGTCTTGTAGAAGAAAAAGTGGCAATGAAAAAAGAGGGAGAAGAGATATTAAAAAGAATTAATAGAAAAGATTATATAATATGTCTTGATATAGATGGAGAAGTAATTGATTCTATTAACTTTTCTAAGAAAATAGATAATATTTACTTAAATTATAGTAATATAACTTTTATTATTGGTGGAAGTTATGGATTGATAGAAGAAATAAAAAAAATATCCAATTATAGATTATCTTTTTCAAAAATGACATTCCCTCATCAATTATTTAGAGTTATGTTATTAGAACAAATATATAGAGCATATAAAATAAAAAACAATGAATCTTATCATAAATAGATTTATTGTTTTTTTTAATATGTAATGTTATTCTTAAGTAGAAAGTAGATGATGTAATGAAAGGTTTAATTGGTTTATTCTCAGTTTTAGCAACTATTAATACAACAACGCCTAATTCTATTACTGAAGCAAGTATAGATATAACAGAAATGAATATTGAAGAGATACAAGAAGCTGTTGATGATGGATACTTAACATATGAAAAAATAATGAATATTTATCTTGAAAGAATTGATGAATATAATGAAAAATATAATGCAATTTTATATATAAATAAAGATGCTATAGAAGAAGCTAAAAAAGCTGATGTTGAATATAAAAAGAATGGAAGAAAATCAATGCTCTTTGGTCTTCCAATAGTTGTAAAGGATAATATTGATGTTAAAGGAATGCCTACAACAGGAGGAACAAAAGCTTTAAAAGATAATTATCCTAAAAATGATGCTCCAGCTATTAAAAATATTAAAGATGCCGGAGGAATAATAATTGGTAAAACAAATATGAGTGAATTTGCATTATCTGCTTATAATTCACATAGTTCTTATGGACATGTTAGAAACGCATATAATACTAGTTATTCGAGTTATGGTTCAAGTGGAGGAACAGCTGTTGCTGTAGCTGCTAATTTTGCAGTTGCAGGGCTTGGAACTGATACTGGAGGTTCAGTTAGACTTCCAAGTTCAGCTAATAACTTAATAGGTATTAGACCTACTTGGGGTTCTATTTCTGGTGATGGTGTAATAAAATATGATAAAACTAGAGACACAATAGGGCCAATTACAAGATATGTTGAAGATAATGCTATATTATTAGATATATTACAAAATAAAGATAAAAAATATGAAAATACTACAAATAAAACTCAATCTCTTAAAGGATTAAGAATTGGAGTAGCTACTCAATTAACTAATGGAAAAGTAACAACTGGAATTCAAAATTTATTTAATAAAACATTAAAAAATATGAAAAGCCTTGGAGCTGAAGTTGTTTATGTAAATGACTTCTATAATGGTTATTATTCATTTAATAGACCATCATTCTGTTATGATTTTAATGAGTATTTAAAAGGTACAACCGGAACTATTAGATCGTTTCAAGAATTAAAGAAAAATGGCGGATATGTAAGTGATATGTCTTGGGTTGATCTATCATGGTGTAGTAAAGACTATATAAAATCAAGTCAATATGCAACAGTAAAAAAAGGAAGAGATGCATTTACTACTTATGTTAATAATAAATTCAAAAAATATAATTTAGATGTAGTTGTTTACCCAAATATAAGAGAGAGTTTATATAGTGTATATGGAGCTAGACATGCTTCACGTGGAACATATGCTTACGTTATAACTGCAACTGGTTTTCCAACTATGAGTATTCAAATGGGTAAAATAAATGGACTACCATATGGAATGGATGTTGTTGCTGTAAAAGATAATGAACAAGTATTATATAAATTAGCTTATAATTATCAAGAGAAAACGAATTATTACAATAATCCATCAATTTCTAAAAATTTATATGTAGTATCAGAAGAATTAAATAAAATTAAGAATAAAAAGAACGAAAACAAAGATAAATATAAAGATATAGATAAAATATCAGAGGAGTATATAGAAAATTACGATGAAAAGAGTAGTTCTAATTTAAAAGAGAGTTTAATATTATCTATGTATGAATTGATAGATGAGAATGAGAGTGATTAGATGTTAGGAAATGATTGGGATAATATATTAAAAGATGAAATAGAAAAAGACTATTTTAAAGAATTAATTTCATTTGTAGAAAAAGAATATAAGGAAAAAACGATTTTTCCTCCAAAAAATGAAATATTTAATGCATTTAGACATACTAAATATAAAGATTTAAAAGTAGTAATCTTAGGGCAAGATCCTTACCATGGAGAAAATGAAGCTGAAGGATTATCTTTCTCTGTTAAAACAGGGATAAGAAAACCACCATCTTTAAATAACATTTTTAAAGAATTAAAAGATGATTTAGGAATAGAAATATGTGATGATGGCTCATTACTTAAATGGGCAGATCAAGGAGTTCTATTACTAAACAGTGTTTTAACTGTTGAAAAAGATAAGGCAGCATCTCATCAAGGAAAAGGATGGGAAATATTTACTGATGCAGTAATAAAAAAAATAAATGAAAAAAAAGAACCTGTTGTGTTTATATTATGGGGAAGCTATGCAAGGGCTAAAAAAAGTTTAATTACAAATAAAAACCATTATATAATTGAATCTACACATCCGTCTCCATTTTCTGCATATAATGGATTCTTTGGAAGTAAACCATTCTCTAAAACAAATAATTTTTTAAAGTCTAAGGGAATAAAAGAAATAGATTGGAATCTAAATAAAAAAAATATCTAGTAATAGATATTTTTTTATGCTCTTGCTTTTTTGGTATGTTTAGTTTCGTTTTCTTTTAGTATTGCAAAGAATTCATCTTCTCCAAATGAGTATGTATATTTATATTCATAACCTTTTTTTCTTGCTATTATATTAGCCGGAAAATGATCAATTAAATCATTAAATATTTCTGAATTATCATTATAGAATCTTTTAGTTGCTATTAAATCATCTTCTATTTTATATAGTTCTTTTATTTTATCGTTTATTTCATTTTCTGGTACAAAAGATTTATTAACAAATAGGTACTCTTTTAAATCATTATAGATATCAGATAAATCCTTATCATAATTTAATGTATCGTATTTTTTCTTTGATAGTTTTTGAATAGAAGAAAATACAGGATTCTCGTTCATATCATTGATATATTCACATATTTCATCCATTAAATTAGTTTTAGTTTCTAATAAACTTTGAATTTCGTTTTCACCTAAATGTATTTTATCAAGAACAATGTTGTAGTCTGTAGAAATTGATTTAAATTTATTAATTATCAATACAATAAGTACAAATATTATTAATATTATGTATGGAATCATATAACCACCTCTATCATAAAAATTATAACAAACTTTAGTCTACTATTCAATTATTGTTATAAAATGATATAATTATTTTTGAAAGAAGGAAAAAAAATGAATTTTATAGATAATATTAAAGAAAGAGCAAAAAATGAAATTAAAACAATAATTTTACCAGAAAGTATGGATAGAAGAGTAGTTGAAGCAGCTTCTAAGGCAATAAATGAGAAAATTGCAAATATTATACTTATTGGTAATAAAGACGAAGTTATTAATAATAATAGTGATTTAGATTTATCTCAAATTGTTTTTATTGATCCAAATGAGTATGAATTAACAGATAAATATATTAATGATTTATATGAAATGAGAAAAGAAAAAGGATTAACAGAAGAAGAAGCTAAAAATCTTATTTTAAATGATTATATGTATTTTGCATGTATGTTAGTTAAAGATGGAAAAGCTGATGGAATAGTATCTGGTGCGTGTCATTCTACTTCTAATACACTAAGACCTGCTTTGCAAATTATTAAAACATCAAAAGATGCAGAATTAGTTTCAGCATTCTTCTTAATGTGTGTACCTAATTGTGAATATGGAGAAAATGGCACATTTATTTTTGCAGATAGTGGACTTGAACAAAATCCAACTCCTGATAGACTTGCATCAATTGCACAATCATCTGCAAAAAGTTTTAAAATTCTAGTAGAAAAAGAACCTATTGTTGCTATGTTATCTCATTCTACTAAAGGTAGTGCAAAACATGATGATGTAACAAAAGTAGTTGAAGCAACAAATATAGCTAAAGAAAAATATCCTGATATAAAATTAGATGGTGAATTTCAACTTGATGCTGCAATAGTACCAGAAGTAGCTAAATTAAAGGCACCTGATTCAGAAGTAGCAGGGCGAGCTAATGTGTTGGTATTTCCAGATTTAGATGCTGGAAATATTGGGTATAAATTAGTTCAAAGACTTGCAAAAGCTGAAGCTTATGGGCCAATTACTCAAGGAATTGCGAAACCAATTAATGATTTATCTCGTGGTTGTAGTACTGATGATATAGTAGGTGTTATTGCAATTACTTCAGTTCAAGCACAAAATAATTAGAGTTCATTTATGAATTCTTTTATTTTGTTTATTTATATGATAAAATATGCATATCGGTGATAAGTATGACGAAAGTAGATATAAATGTAAAAGTTAAAGCAAAAATAGAAGAAACTGGTAATTATATTGGAGAACTTAATAACAATGTTTTAACTTATGTTGAAAAATCTAAAACAAAAGTAATGGTAGATTTAGAAAATGACACTATAACTAGAGATGATATAGAAAAAAATCTTGTTTTAGATTATC
>AUXO012719297.1_pt1 | contig 15451 bp, 14 predicted proteins | sample 768731 | NCBI WGS metagenome assembly AUXO01 (sample SAMN02715735, study PRJNA202380) | gut metagenome | biome: sheep rumen | host: Ovis aries | place: New Zealand: Palmerston North
CTTGTGAAGGTACGAATACCATTGGTGGTTTGAGAAAGGCGATACTCTCTTTTCTCCACATCCATTGATCCGATAATTGTGTTGGCAACAAGAATTTTATCTTGATAAAATTTTATGTATATCTCCATAGCAAAACATGGTTCATAAGATGTCTGACCATTCTCGTCATAACTTCGTCCCGTAATGGTATAGACATTTTCATATACCGGCTGTTCTTCCTTTGTCTGCCAAGGATAGACGAATAGCAAAATCGCTATAGTAAATACTGTCTTCATAATGTTGTATTGGATTTGAAAATCTATGATTCTTTTTTCAAATTATGATATTCCATAACACTCATTTATCAAATATAAAAATGCATAATTGTCATACAAAAGATTAACAGGAATGACTATTTTCTTTTGATGCTTTATTTGCGAATACAAAATCAAACTGCCATCATACCATCTATATTTAATCGCGCTTATAGTTAGAGTATTATCTTTATATTTTATATAATCATTTCCGAGTTGATATGATTTCTCGGGGCTTTTACTATAAAACTCTGTATATCCTTTCCTCCTAAATTCTGAATAGTGCCTATTCAAAGCTATTGGAGTCCACATATTAATAATAGCTTTTATGACAAGGGCAGTTAAATTGGGTTTATCCGAAATTTCAGATTCATTATAATAACTACCTGAATAGAAAAGGTGTCTTTTATTGTCTTTGCTACCAAAGAATGATGCGGAACAAGCAGTTCCTGTATATATACCATTTGTATAATTGCGTGTTTTTGCGATATTAATCCCATTTATCTCATCAAATTTAACTATTTTTCCATTTGATGATAAGGATTTGTTCCTACTTTGCCTAATAGTAAGTATTCCATTCTCATAAATCAGAAAATAATACGGATTTAATATCTTAAACAAGTATATTAACACAACAATCAGCAATACAACTACCCCTGCAATAGGTAAAAGCAACCACCACAACCAGTTAAGATTAAACGCTATATTTCTCGTTGTGTAGCCCTCTATAAACTCTCCTAATCCGACATCGGGGACTTCAATGTCATTCCGATTCAAAAGAAACGTATTAATGTCATTATTTTTTTTCATAGCATTAAAGTTTTAACCATATTTATTTTCATCCGGATCACCCGGAGTTACAAGTAGTACAAAGTAATATATCGGACATAGTAACCACCACCCGCTATGATCTGTATCGTGGTATCGTCTTACTAAAACTGCCAAAGTCGGGATGAATATAATTAGAAAGAAAATGAGATCACTTATCAGCAAAAAAGCCACAAATGTTTTATCTGTCAGCCTATTATATCCGCATATAAATGCAGTCAGGAACAAGCCGCCGCATACAATACACATAAACAGCATCCACCACCAAAATTCCGAACGGCTTGCACGTCCTCTAAATGTCGCATATTTCTTAAAACAATTATCTATAGATGCTTTGAATGTCATAAGTCTCCTCCTTTAATGTCAAGTGATACCTGATGTTATAGAAATATGAGTAGTATCTGTGTTCTCTCTTGCTACTATGCCTACTACTATAATCCGTTGATCCATAAATTATTAATGCGCCACCTAAATATTGTGAATATTCTAAATCATTTGAATAATGAAACTGAAGATAAATACCATTAAGTATTTTTATATAGTATAATCCTGTTTCCAATACCGTGTTAAACTTGATTGTACAAAATTTTTCGGAATTTAATGATACGGATTTCATGGCTACAAGTGTATCATTTTCATTAAATATACCAACATCCAGAGTTGAACCCACAGAAGAGTTTATACATCTTACCATAACGCTTTCTAATGCGACTTTCTGCATGGCCTTTATCCACATAACATCTGATCTCGAAAACGTCCCTGTTTCATTTAAGCTTGCCCCAAGAGAAAATGTATAAGCCGGAATTGTTTGTATCGTATTAGATTGTTTTTGAATATGTCCGTATAAAAGTTCGTTCTCTCGTTGTAAAGATTGATACTCATAGCACAAGGTATCAATGGTACCTTCAAGTTGTCTAACTCTCTCATCAGCAATCTTATCTGCCGTCATACAATAAACTGATAATGCTATTGTAAATGGGGCACACAATAAAATGACAAATACCATTCCCGTTATAAACCAACCCTCTTTTTTGTTCCATTTCTTTGTTTTTGCGTTCAGTTCTTTTTCGTGTTTCTTTTCCGCTTGCTCTAACTGATATTTGTATTGATCAAAGGCATCATCTCCCGGGAATATAAAGAAATGCTCATCTTGATTATTTCTGTCAGATTTGTGTTTTGTATGCCGCTCATACTCAATGTTGGCAGACAAGATGGTATTGAGTGTATATGAAGATATACCCAAATCATTTATCAGTGCTTTAAGCGACAGATATTCTTCGGAAACTTTAGATGTCTTGACGATATAGTCTACCAAATCTAAAAGACTTATAAATTCTTTTTCTATTTCAAGAGGTGTCAGTACTCGGCGTTCGGTTGCTTTATGTTTTTCGCCTTTTTTGTATGTTCGATTTGAATCTAAAATGTCGTGAACAACTGATGGCGAAAATAGAACAACTGACACCAATTTGCCCAATCTTATAGTAAGGTTGGTTACTATATTGGATTTTAGGCTTTTCTTGTAGTTGAAGTCTATATAGCAATCCGCATTCCATAGGTTCGTTTTAGGTAGGAGAACTGTACCATAACTCAACCCGACTATTGACGAATGTAAAACGAAAAGCCCATCAATAAGTTTTACGGCTTCCAACCACTGAAAACCCTTGTCCGGATGTTTGATTTCAATTCGCAAGTGTTGCCCTAAGTTGGCAGAAGAGAAAGAGAAGGTAGTTGTAAACACCTGCCTATTAGGGGTCGGCTTTATATCAGACGCAGTAGCCGAAATAAATTCTCTCGCTTCTGTTTCTTTCAGTCCATACCTTTTTCCCTCAATCTCTATGCTCCTTATCAGGTCATCCGATATAGTATATTGGTTAAATGTATAAGTATCATTCACAGCATCATAATCCACTTGTTTTACGATGCTGCGAATGATAAAATTACGGAAATTAGTCAGATTATCGTCCATACTCTATTCCTAATTTTTCTAACACCTCTTTTATGATGAGAATATCTACTGCATAAGATTGTCCACGAGCAAGTTTTTCTGTTCCGCTTTCATCAATTTCTGCAATAGGAATACTGACATTTATACCGATTACTTCCCCACGCATATTGCAAAGCGGTGAACCGCTATCACCGCCATCAATACCAATAGTATGCGTAAGGAAACCATCATTGTAGCGACTAAGAACACCATTATTGAAGGTTGCTCCGTTTCCTAAACCACATCCGAGTTTTGCAACCTCTTCACCTATAGTAGCCTGTTGTCTAACAATTGGCAGATAAGCGGATTTCTCTCCATTATCTAATTGTACCATAAAGATGGTAAAATCAACCTTTCCTTCTCTGTACGTGGTTATCATCCTTGATATCAGGCGTGTGTTAAATGTGTCGTAACTGCCATCATCGTTTATTTTATATATAATTGCGCGCTCATTTCCATTCCAAACGTGATTATTAGTGATGGCAAGACCATTATCATTTATGAAGAAACCGGTTCCTATGCCGCTTTCAGTTCGTATCAAAAATGTAGCAGGTAGCATCACCGTGCGAAGTTCACTTAACTTTAATTCGGATCGAATATTTGTTTTGACCAAATCGGAATATATTTTTAAACTATCAAAACGTAGCGTTACGTCAAGTTTTGCCATACGTGTTAGCAACAACTTACGTTGAATGCTTACATTCCCTGCCGCTACGTTAACATAGGCTCGAATAGTGGTTAGAGGCGAACTTATAAATTGTTGCTGCTTTGAGTCAGCAACAATGTTTACTTGCTTGCCCTTAACATTCTGCTCAAGATACTTTTTGGCGTTCTCAGAATCTTGTACGCCAAGTAGCACCACTTTCGTTCCGTTTTGTAATTCCACTTGATTTCCGGATATAACTTTTATAACGGTACTTTGCATACCATTTACTTTGATGTTATCTGCAAAACCAACGGATATAAATGTAAAAGTTAAGACTAAACTATAGAGAATTCTTTTCATGCCATTTGGATTTTTTGTTTGTTAATTATATGCCACACTTCGCCGGAAAGATGTAATATCCCCGGCTGAACTACACGGATTTCGGAAATATGAGCCGGAATACTATCATATTCCGAACTCTCCGAAATAACAGGATTAAACATACTTATAGCAGCATCCTGTACATCTTTACTCTTAATAAAACTATATGTTGCCTCGGTAGCATTATTGATGGTTATTACAAAAATACATTTATCAGATTGTTTATATAGTTTGTTCACACTAAAACCTAACGGCGAGTGAGAATCAACACCTTGTGAATAAAAAACTTGGGGGTAGATAATTAGAGGGATGGCTTGTGTTTCCGTCCTTTCTTGCGCTTCTCTCTTTTCTAATAGAATGCTTTGTAATGTAGAGGAAATCCGCGTAATATCCTCTTGTAACGCTCTGTACTGCAGCTGTTTTTCAGCCATCTGCCGTTCCATAGTTACTATTACTGCTTTCAAACTCATTATATCATTTTTTAGAGGTTGAAGGTCGTGCGGTAAAACAAACTGTTCTTTCTTTATTTCATTATTCTTTTCTTGAACTGATAACTCATCTGCTGTACTCTCTACATTTTTAGAACGAAAATATACCAATAAGCCAAAAGCAATGATAAACAACACAAGACAACATATACCTGCTTTGATGTCGATGAAGAATGAAATTATAATCGCTACGAAAGCAAATATACCTATCAGTAAATCCTTAAATTGTTCATTGCTCATTTTATATGACATTTATTATAAGTTTGTTATTAGCATCCACTCTATATATCCCATTGTCGGGAATTACAATGCCATCCTTTACCACTTCTACACCTCTTGCTACCCCCGCAGGTTTGCTATTGATAGTGATGTAGTTGTCAGTACCGATTAGCATACTTTGAAAATAGGGTTTTATTCCTTCAACAAGTGTATAGTAGTATGTATTGCCTTGTCTATAAAGACGGAATATAGGTTTCTCGGCAGGCTGCAAAGTGAAATAATTTTTTCCCCAATCGCATTGCACTTGGTCTGTGTCGAACGGTAGTTCAGCAGGTGTAGTAGTTTGAGCTTGAATGGACGGCTTTTGATTATTGAGAGATTGAATATATGACTCCAAGCGTTTTTCTTGAGAATTTATCGCCTTATTTATCTCTTCTGTTATCAACGATTTGATTTGCTGTTGCGATAAGATTTTTGCAGATGGGCTTTGGGTTACTTCATTCTTATTGATATTATCACGTCTTTCGCTCAAATAATCTAATCTGCCTTTCACTTTTTTTATGCTATTTGCATTATTTTTTGAATAAAGCAAAAGTATGATGATTATTAAAAGAAGTACTATAGTTACTCCACAGAAAATATAATATACAACAGATAATTTATTATCAAATAATTCAATCATATTATATATGTCAGTTTTGGTAACATACGAAGTCTGAGCCACCCTATTTGTTATAGTGTCTCCTTTTGATATATCTTTTCTTTTTAGTTGAAAATACAACCATTTTTCAGGCGAGACTGTATCATTTGCCGTTTTTATTACATAATATAATATATTCTCATTTACACTATCATTTAGAGGTAAATATAGAATACTTCTGGACTCCTTGTCATAACCAAATTTAAGATTCGGAAGTGAATAGAACTTTGTAAAAAGAATAGAATCTCGCTTGTCATTTTTTAGGGATCTTCCATTTAGAAAAACTTCCTTTGAAATATCACTTAAGAACAAGGTATCCGATGTCTTTGTCGCATCGTATTCTACTGAAATAGTAGGATAAGAAATGATTTTTTTTCGTATGCATAAAGTGATATGCAAATCATCAATGCTGTAATTATCAATATTAAAGACTTTTTCATGTGCGTAACGTTTCTATTGGAAGTGGAGAATCAACTCCACTTCCATAAATTAGACATAACTAAATTTTTAGCCTTCATATTTAATCAATTGCGTACAATCAATCAGAGCTTCTTTGAGCGGATAGAAGAACAGCGTCTCTCGAAGACTATGGGCCGCATAACTTTCAGGGATGGCTGTAGCAAGAGAATTATAGCTGTTCTGCGCCTTACTCTTAAGAGTTTTTATAACTTCATCAGACATAGTCAGACCATATTTTTGATGAATATAGTCAAAGATTGCCTTATCCGTAAGAGTAGATAGAAATTTATTATACTCTTGCATAACATTTTCTTGTATCTCGTTACTTCTAACCTCGTTGTAGGTAATTGCTCTATTAGTATCAAAACCATAATCCACCGTTTCTGTTATCGTTCCATCAGGGATAACGTAGGTTCCGATTGGTGTAGTCAGTGTCCCCTTGGCTGTTATTTCTTTTGCTTCGGCGATATTGGCTATGATGGTGAAGTCTTGTGGTGCCATTTTGCCTACGTACTTTTCAAGTAGCATTTTAGTTAAGTCTTTTATATCAGCGGCATTGGGCGAGATAATATTTATATATTTACTTCCCATTCCGGTGAAGGAAATATAATTAGGAATGCCTACATTTTGTTTTTTTATCAACCGTGCTACGTGGTACATTAGTGCCATATAGTGGATAAAGACAATACTATATGCCGTTTGGTTGTTACGAATAAAATTAGTAGTGTTAAATATCCGTTCGTTGCTAAACAGATAGCCCATTATGTCGCTCGAAGTATTTGCTACTCCGTTTCTTAACAAGTCAAGTGTTTGCAACGATTGACTGTCATAATGATTTCTATTGCCATCTATATACTTATATAGTATTTCTGCAAAACCATTTCGTAGCGTAGGCGGATTTGTTAAAGCCATTCCGTCTCCCCAGAGGTCATTGCCTGCAAAACGAGTACTTGAGAAATTGGAACTGATAAGATTGCCGGCATTGTCTCTATTGACAAAGAGCATATCGTGTGTTCCACCGCCGATATCTATATTAAGAAAACTGGATGCTCCAAATTTCGGTAGTAGTACGTTATATGGTGCTATAGACTCGCTATAATCAGGTGCGATAATACAACCATTCAGCTGCAAATCGTTTTGGGCATCTTGCCAACAGTTTATGATGGCATTTTTAAGAGGGGCTATCATCGTTTCCGGGAAAGTTAGTCTGACTTCAAAATTAGTGCTTCCTCCATCTTGCAATGCTTTATTTTTCAGCATCCACAGTATTTGCTTAAAGTACAATTTGATGATTGCTGTATTGTGAGCATCTGCTGCATTCTGCTCCAATAACCATTTAAGCTGGGTTATATAACGCGCATTGTCAAATTGCGTCTGCTCATACATCATATTAAATCCGGCAGAAACAGTTCCGAAAAGTGCAGATTGCCCGGATACAGGGTTAAGTTCGCAAACTGCCGAAGTAGTCGGGAGTGAGAATCGTTCACCTTTGCCGATAGTTTTGGGAGCAAACTCACGACTGATGTAGTTCTCTGACATATTTTGCAATAATAGCTCCCCTATTGAGCCGGTATGCAGATATACTGTTTGTTGTTCACTTCCGGTAAACTCTAACGACCGTGGAGCAGCATTACCTTTGGTATATGCAATATGGGTATTAGATGTTCCGAAATCGACAGCAAAGACAAAGTTTTCATTTCCCTGAGTTATCTCTTCCAGTTTTGGAATGACAAGAGCATGCCACGTTTGATTATTGCTATTATCATTTATTTCTATTATATCAAAAGTACCATTTATGTCGTAATAGCGTGTTTGATATGTAGCAGTCGTTTCTTGTGTGCGTACATTATCTTGTGCCATAACTTGCGTGCCTGTCACATCATAGAAACTTGCAGACAAACTGCTTCTACTGCATTTTAATATGCTGTATCTGTCATTATTCCCTGTCTTATAGAACGGGAATACACCTAACGTCATTACCGCGCTTACAATATCTTCCTCGTTATATTGGTGGCTGATAATGAACTGACTATGTATATTGTTGTTTAACGGCACATTAACAGTAACCGTTACAGCATTACCATTAGCAGTAACCGACACCATTGTTTCCACATCGCTTATATTAAAATAGTCGAAGAACTTGCGGCGCAACGGCAGCAGATAGTGGGCATCGCCGACAGTTGCTGTAATAAACTTGTCCTTATCTATTGCAAATGGCACTTTTACTATCTTGTCTTCCAAGAGGTCGCTCCAGATAAGGAAAGGATATACAACGCCCATCCCGCCGGGCAACTGACGTTGATGTAATTCTTGACGACGAATAACGGGTTCATCGATTTGGCAAGTCGTTGAATTCCATTGGGTATGACCTATATAGGTTACTCCTGTCAAGCCGTTCCTGTCAAGCATAAGCGGAATATGTTGTTCTTCTCCGGCTGGTATATGTTGCTTGTATCTGTCGGAGGTGGGTACTATTTCATAACCGCTTACTACCTTAATCTGCTTATAACATAGGGGTAACTGGTAGGCGACTACATTCCCGCCGTCTATATCTCTAACCGACACATATTTGCTATAAAACACAGCCGGATTACCACCAAACTCGTTAGTTATAGCATTCATGTTATTATAATTAGCAAAGAGTACTCCTAAATATGAGTTAAAGTACTGCGCCTGTGCAGGAAGGATAGTATTAAATGCTACATATAGAGCATATATCATTTCCACAAAATCGGCATCACGATTATTTAAGAACGTTGTATTGCCTGTGAATAATGCCGTTCCGCCGCCTGCGCTGGCAAATCCAAGTTGCTTATCATTCATCGTTCTTTTCCAGTTGGGGGAAGTAAAGACGAGAGTAAAGGGTGAGGTGCCGCCAATTAGTATCTCCTCGCCAAGGTGTTCCCAATAGAAAAGATATATATCTTGAAGTCCCGTTGTGTGTGCTATCTCATCTTCCAATACTTGTGCTAAACGTGTGTGGTTGTCGTTTCCGGCAGCCCGCAGTGCTGCTATTTGCGTTGCTGCGTTCCAACGTTTAACTTTCAGTTTATTATCTCTGCCGTGTTGGAAAAGAAACTCTAAAAGGTCGAAACATTCAGAAACAAGTGTTGCCTCCATCTTAAGAGTTTGAGGAGGGTTGCTTAACACACCATAACCTTTACCATTGAAGGATTGGAAGGCTACATTAAAGAGATGAATACGAGCAAAGATAGAGGGTATGGAAGTACCTATCTTGCCGTTTACATTGTTGATTGCGATATTTTCGAGGAGAGCCTCACTAATGTGATTTGTTTGAGTCCATCCGTTCATTGTTGCCGCAGCAGTTGGGGTAACACCGGCATCGTTAGTTTTAGGTTCGTGGATACGAAATGCATAGGCTGTTTGCCCATTCTGCTCTAAATTATTATTTCTTGGCATAATAAATCAATTTTACTTAACTTTTGAATAAATATTTTTGGCTACATCGCGAAGCACTTTTAGGAAAGTTGTGTCATCTCCATTCTTGACGGGGTCACTAAAAGTGTCAAGTGCATTTCCGATGTTATCATCCTTAATGGGACTTCTACTAAAGAAACCGGTACTTATTTCCTTATCAGCAAAGAGTTTTCCTAAATCTTGTTTATTATTTTTATCATCAACACTTTCCATGTTATATAGATGAAGTTTATGGACATGGTCGTTCATCTCTTTGAGCCACGAATAATAGCCCCATTCCTGAGTGTTTTTCAAGAATTCATCAATGTCTTTATATACATATACATCCTTTCCGAGTTTACGGGCAAGACCGAAAGCGTTATAATAGGCTGCACTGTCGCGAATTTTATCTCTGTCTCCACAAACCACATCACGATAGTATTTCATAGCAAGTGAGAATATGGAGAGATTATTCAACACCAGTTCGTGTGTAGTATCAAAGAAATCGGGAAGATTGATTTGAGTTGTTAATTTTGCATCTTTTATGCTAAACTCATAAGGATTATGATTAGCCCCAGTGAGAGTATTATCTTTCAAAAACTGAATGATAGATGTGGCGGCAACAAATTCCACAACGTGAGCCTTGTTTTGCTGCCTTTGTTCACCCTCAGCATAAACATAGTTATCCATATTTTCATCGCCAACATAGTATATGGCGTTAACTATATCATTGATGCCGGCCGACTTGTAGTAGCCTAAAGCCGCTTTTGTCTTGGTATTGAACAGTGTATGGTCTATAGCGCCTGTATCAGCAGAATCTGTAGGCGTATCTAATTTGAAATAGGGCAATATCAGACTTGCACCTATGACTGCACTTTGCAAATCATGATGTGTGTTATCATGTCTAATTGCTTTGACAAGTTCGGGGAAACCGCTTGCTCCTGTGCCGCCGAATATGGAACTGACTATAAAAACTTTATCGCCGGGTTGGAATTGACTTGCAAAGGTAGCATATTCCGGACTGTCTTTCAGTTTGTGAAATACTACAGACCCGATATTAGGATTACCTTTGAAGCCTTTTGCCATATCAAGTTCTAATTCTGTCTCCTTAGTATTGTCCCCTGAAGTATCATATAAGGCTTCTAATAGCGATCCTGTCAGTTTAGTTGTAGGATTAGTGTTAAGAGCATTTTTGTCAAGGTACTGTGAGAATTTCTCCGTTGTATTAGGTCCAAAGTAGAACTCGTATGGGTGTTGAGTGTCATTAGAAGGCAACGGATGAACCCGTGTCATAAAGAAATGGTCATTATAAATTACTCCTCTATGAGCATCCGGATAAAGACGGTTTTGAATCTTTTATATGTTTCTATCGCTTTTACGCAGCGTGTTTTGTCGCCGTTTGACAAGTCATAGTCTATAATGAGCGGTACTATCTCATAGGAACTGTCAAGTCCATCTATGCCGGAAGCAAGCATCATAGTGAGCGAGCGCAACACACGTGCCCCCGTACCGCCGATTGCAAATATAAATAGTTTCATATAAGTTGGTAGTTAATTGGTTTTTAGAAAGGAATGGCTTTGCAGTGTATGCTAAAACGCTTACAAATGAGAGAGAGGATAAAAAATATTATCACTGCATACAACCCGTTAATTAAAGATACTTCAAGTGGTATATCCTCGTTCATTGTAAACATACCATAAGCAAGAGTATGTTCCGTTCTGAATTTCTTTGCATAGTCCTCTGCCACATTAGTACAAAATTCTCTATACTCTTCATCTTCAATAATAGAGATTGTATTGCTTAATGTATTTTTAGCGGACTCGAATAGCCGTGTATTATTTTGACCGTCCCACAAACCGTTCTCATCATAGTGACCTACAATGTAATAGGGAGTTATAAACATTGTCGCTAAAAAACTAACACATAGTAGTATCAGCCATATATAACGTTTTGCCGCATTGAAGAAAAGGTTCCCGCATACCCAATAGTAAACAGCAGTTATTACAGCCGCAACGATAAGTGCCACTAAAAACACATGCATAAACACGTTCCCCTCTTGAAAATAGTCAAGATAATACTGTGTGTCATCCACAACTTCGTCCAACCTGTTTTTCAAAGCAGGAACCCACTTATACAGGTAAGTGAATACATTAAGAAAAGTCATCATAATTTTAATAATTAAAAATTAGTATTTATAAATTGCATTTCAGTTTTTATCACGACATCGGTATTATTCAATACTTTAAAACCATCTATAAGATATTGAAGATTAAAGGTCTTGTTCTTTTTATCTTTGTTCTTAAATATATCGCTATCGTCATCATCTGTAAGGGTGCTTATCCACGTAGGCACAGCGTATTTAAGTTCAAAACACAGAGTATTGCCTGATACGTAAGTTGTCCTACTTACTTTCGAAAATGAGACAATTACTCTATGCTTTCCGGCATCTACATAAAGGTTATATTTATTACGTGGAACTTCTGAAAATTCATCTTTAGGCTGTCTTTTATACTTCAAGACAAAGTTTGACTCAAAATACTCCGATGTCTGCATATAAGCGGGAAGCGATTTTATATCACAAGAAAATGATATAGTATCTTTACTTTGTATCTTCAGTGCACCTTTCTTATCTTTTGCGGGAATAATACCGGCAAGACTGCCGAATTTGCAGTTATTGTATGATGCAGCATCGCCTATCATTATAATGTCTGTATATTGATATACTGCATCACCTGAACTTTGGGATTGCCCTGTAATGACGTTTTGCTCTATCTTTTTTACTTTGTCATGCTTACCTATAAAGATAGCAAAATACGGACGAGACTTTGCTTTCAGAGTTTGATGATCATTATTGTAGCAATAATATATCCCATCAAAAGTTGCTTCATATCTTAATATAAGTGCACTGTAGGTACTATCCAATTTTTCAAGAGATTCTGATATTTTATCTTTCATTATGTCTCTTGACTGTATATTATACATTCTGTTCCTACTGTTTCGTATTTGCGCATCTGTTCCGCTCATTATGCCGTCTGAAACAAGGCAAGCCATATCAACGGAGTCAGATAACACTTGCTCTGTCATATAGCCGATAGTTCCTAAAAAATCAGAAACACCGGAATAATCGAATTTACCTTCTGAGAGATTTTTTATAAAAGCCTTGCTTTTATTCGGTTTTGCTCCAACCTCATAGTATTCTGCGGCATTTATCATTTTGCTATAACCGGATATAACCCCGCGAAATTCGGGACTAAGCCCATCTATATACCCTTTCATACTTTTAGATATATCAAAGAGCATGATAGCATTCTTTGTCGTTTGGCTTTCAACTTGACTAAATTGGTCAGTTGTCTTAATTCCTGTTTTCTTTACTTTCTGCTGTTGCGCAACTTCATTTGCAGCGTTTTCTGTCGGCTTTTTTGTACAAGAAGCCAACATAATCTGCGGCAACAATAAAAGAGTAACGATTTTAACAACGTAATTCATAATTCTGTGTTTATATTATAGTTAACTTAATTTTTATCGTTCAATTATAATTGATGATACCATCTCTTTCCGTTATTGTCGTCATAGTAGAAACGCTTGGTAGATTTTTCGTAATGGAAAGGACTACGAATTCCTGTCTTCGTTTTATAGACTTCGCGACCCGAACTATCAAGAATTTTATAGTATTCCCCATCTTTCACTACAAAGCAATGAATAGGATGGTATCCGATTGCTTTTATTTCTTGATAATCATCATAATTTACATCTATACTACCATATTTCTTTCCTACTTCTACTAATTTCCATAATCCTCCTTGCTCTTTACATTGTATAAAATCAGCATAGTCTGTGTCACCAAGATAATCATAATCTACATATGCTTCATCGTACACACGTTCTCCTCTTATGTAGTACTTTTTTGTAAATGGATGTTGCAAGACTGAAGCATAACCATATTGGGCATCTTCGTCAAAATCTGCATCAGCAATCATATCTCCATCATAATTAAATTTATAAACGTGCGTTTTTGTCTCTAAATAGACAGCAATGTCATCGTATCTAATCAGTCCGGAAACATTAATTATTTTATACCCCCATTTATTATAAAGATTAGCATGTCCATAGTATGAATCCCGTATTACGCTACCGCGATAAGAATGATCTTCCCCGAATTTAACACCAAGATTAACTGCATTTGCTACACTACTTATAAACAGAGACAGAAGAATTACAAATATATTAGGAGAGAGACCTTTCTTTTTGTGCATACCCCAACAAATATTAAGTGCTATCAAGGAAAGAAAAGCGAACACTAAAGGTGCCACAAAAGGAGGACATCCTACTAAATATGCCACAAAACACGATAAACTATAACCTAAAAGCAGCAACCACAAAGTGAATACTACCGTAAGAAGTATATTTTTCCACATAATGTTTTTGAAATTCAATATTTACTTTACAAGCCCTTATAAATATTCCATATCCAGTTGGCAATGACGACGATAGCGACTAATGCTGATGTCGGCAACGACCATTTGCCTTTCATTACGCTATTCAAGCTATTTGTTGAACGATAACAATCAGCAAACAGCCAAATCGGAGCAATTATTGCAAAACAAATAACTGCAACGGACAAAGGATTGATATAAACGGCTTCTGCTATATTGCCGTGCAATATAGCAAACAATGCTCTTTGACCACCGCAACCGGGGCAGGGGATTCCTGTAATCATCTTAAAGGGACAATATACAGGAATCCCTAAAGAGTGCATTGACACAACGAAGAGCAGCAAGCCCATCTCTAATGCCAATAATTTGCAAACGGGAACATACTTTTTCATCAGTACAAGGATATGCCTTGGAGCATCAATGTGTCATTTAGTTTCTTAAAATTGTACTCACGAGTCGTTTCCTGCACATTGATCATATCTATAATCCACCAGATATAAAGTCCCCCGCAAGTAAGAAGTTTGAGGACACCCATACCGGCATCGCCGAGCATAAAGCGATCTATACCGAGAGTACCAAGCAAAATGGAAATTATAAGCACTGTGTTGGGGTCTTTGTACTCTACACTCTGTAGATAAACATACTTACTGTCGTCTAATTTAGTTAACGCTTCTTTGAGTAACGGCAATTTGTTTGCCGGCAGCATCTTGGAATTTTGTGCAAGATACATGTCAACTTTGTTTTGATCCATAAAATTATGTGGTATTTGGTTTTCGCCTACTCTTTGTTCGGATTTTCGGCTTACTCCGTATTTGTACTTATCGTATTTGTTCGTTATCGTACTTATTCGTTATGCTTACAACTCTACATATGCACTTACAACTCTCACATATACACAAACAAAGCGTGAAGTTCTATTGTTCTTCACGCTCATCAAGGGCTTCGCAATCCCCGTACCAAGTAGAATAACAAACGAAGTCCACGCTGAAATATGCTATTCTCCTTTGCGTATGACCATTCATACTTGGTATGATACAATTGCAGCCCTATAAAAAGACCTTAAATATATACAATTCACCCGATGGGTAAATCGGTATATACACTCATACATAAAACGGAGATATAAACATACCCCGAGGACATTCATTGTGTCTGTTCGGACTTGGTACAAAATGTTGCGAAGATTTTGATGAGTCGCAAACAGCGTTCAATAAACGCCTTTAATATCTATGTCCTAAAACTGATAAACGCTCGGCATACACGCTGCAACACTATGCCGCGCTTCTGCTATATGCCAACGCTGTCAGCCTTATATATTCCACCCTTGTAAGACATATTTCCCTCCTGCGCAGAATACGGCTACAAAGGTACGATAACTTTTAATTACTGCAAAAATTTACACACAATTTTATATTTTTTGCGCGTAATAATAGTTTTTTTTGAAGGTTATGCTTTCTGCCTTTTAACGACTTGCCATTCAAATCAGTTTGGAGAATAACGAAATGAGTAGCGAAATCGAAGAAAAAAACACCGAAATCGCTACTTATTTTCTTGTGAGATTAGTGAAAATCAGAAACTAAATCAGCCGTAGGGCGGTGTCTAT
>AUXO011726497.1_pt1 | contig 15449 bp, 17 predicted proteins | sample 768731 | NCBI WGS metagenome assembly AUXO01 (sample SAMN02715735, study PRJNA202380) | gut metagenome | biome: sheep rumen | host: Ovis aries | place: New Zealand: Palmerston North
AATTTTATGCAACGGTATCATCCACACAGCAAGTGCCGCTTCGGCGGCAGTAGGCGCAGGCCTTGCACAGATCCCAACAAGCGACAACTTAATAATAACACCCATTCAGTTGGGTATGACAATATCCTTGGGAAAGGTATTTGGAATAACTCTTGACAAAAGCGCTGCTACGGCAGCAATAGCAAGTGCATCAGCGGCAACTGTCGGCAGAGCGGCCTCACAGGTCGTTTCGGGATGGTTCTTGGGTGTAGGCAACATAGTCAACGCAGTTACGGCTGCATCACTGACAGAAGCGGTAGGATGGATAATGGCAGGCGAGGTTGAAGCACAGAGCAAGTGTGCATAAGGAGGGCAAAAATATGAAATTAGATTTATTAAAAAAAGGCGATGAAGTATTAAATGTTACAAGTGAGTTTATTGCAATCAAGAGGAAGAGGGGGGAGGTGGATATTATACCCATAATCAATGATGGCAAAACGGTGAGAATAGATTATGACAACATTATTACTATCGGCTATGGAAACAACACTGTAACTTATGAGAATGAAAATGGCGTCCGGATAACAAATTTTTGAGGAGTGATTTATATGGCAGGCAAGAAAGATAATGCAGTTGTTGCAGTAATCAGTGATTTGACAGATGAGCAGGCATCGCAGATGACAAAGGAAATTATGAAGGCAAAGAAAAAATATGCGCCTAATGGCAGAGGTACTATAGCAAGCGGAAAAAAACAGGATGTTGGCGGTATGCTTCAAGCAGGCAAGCGGAAGCGGCTGGAAAGGAGAGAGTGATATGGCAAAAAGAGGATCGGAACACTGTAAAGCACAAAAGAAAGGCAAGGAGAGGGATTTGTATACATGCCAAATATGCGGTTCAAAAGAAAATGTTCAAGGACATCACATACTCGACTATCAATACGGCGGTGCAGCAGATAGGGATAATATAGTAACACTTTGCGGGGATTGTCACAAACAGGTTCATAGAGGGGCGATAGATATAATAAAAATATAGAGAGATGTTTGTGCAAAATTTTCTAGACAAGCTCGGATTTGCTGTTGAAAATTATAAGTTATTGTGTTATAACATAATTATACTGCTGGTGAGGAGGAAAGTTTTGTGCATTTTGCACAAGGTTTGTTGCGTTTGATACTGTATTATAATTAAAGGATGATGAATATGGCAAATATTATACTGACAAATATAAGCGTACTTCCGAAGAATAAAATTGAAGAGAATATTTATAAGTCCGATTTGGGAGATATAAAAGGCGTTTATACAAACGATGCACCGGTGAAATACCTGATAGAGTCGGTCTTCAACGGAAAAAGAGAAGAAACAATTATTATTGCAATTACAACTAAAGAAGCTGAACCTGCTTATGGTGTTTTTGAAGAAACTATACGGCGGTATTGTGAAGAAAAGGGATATAAAGGTGTTAAAATAGAAAAAGTTCCGTTTGCAGACAGAATGTTTGGTAGAGTTATTGCGGATATAATAGAAAAAATAGCTCCGAATAGTCGTGTGTTTGTTGATGCAACGGGAGGTTACAGAGATATTGCTTATGTTATTTTAGCTGTAGTTCGTATACTTGAATATTCAAAGATAAAGCTGATAAAGTCAGTTTACTCTCAATGGAATATACTGGAAATCAAAGATATAGGAAATGTGTATAGTATGTTCAACCTTATTAATGCTGCCAATAGCTTTGCTTCTTTCGGTAATTCCGATGAATTTGCTTCTTTTTTTGAAGATAATGATAATCCGGATATAAAACGCGTTATAACTGTTATGAATAGGTTTTCTGATGAAATAGCCTTGTGCAGGACAGCGAAGCTTGGCGAAACACTACAGGAATTAAATGCTAACCTAAGCAAAATACAAGAGCTTGGTACCGTAAATGAAAATGAATTGATGTTCAAAAGTTTGACCGGTATGATAAGGAATAAATTTGGCTTTGAGATGGACAGAACGATAGAGTATACCGATGTGATCAAATGGTGCCTTGACAATAGAATGATCCAGCAAGCGGTTACTTTGTATGTTGAAAAGATGCCGGAATTTATTTTTAAAAAGCGTTTGATTTCGTATGAAAAAAATTATCTGGAAAAACAAAAAAGCAATTTTAATAAAAACTTTGATGATTACTATAATATGCTTTATAATTTTTTTTTAAAACTGTTTTCGGACATTACGTATTCCCCTTATCCTGTAGGGAATTTATTGCTAAAGTTAAACAAAAAGGATCCGTTTAAATACAAGGAGCTTTGTCAGATTCGTGATTTATCTAAATTCAGCCTTTTTAATCAACTTTCAGATGATGAGAAACGAGGAATCGATAATCTTATTCGTATTAAGAATGCAATGTTTGATGAAAATGGAAAACAAAGAGTTTACGATGAGATCAAAGAAAACGCACAAAATCCTAAGTTAAGTAGATTCTCTCGCTTGATTGATCAATATAAAGATGCTGGTTGTACTAAGCCAGAAGCGTGGGTCAATAAAATAAAAAACGATGAAAAGCAGAATAATTGGTTTAAATTACTACAGGAAGAATTTACTCCACATGAGCCAAAAGTATGGAATGAAGTGGATCTAAATGTTATTGAACATTTAGATGATACGCTGAAAGATAACGGAGATAAATTTACATTAAATCGAAAAATTTCCTGTGATGAGATGTCTTATGCAATAAGAAACCTCATGTTTGTTAAACGATATGTAAGAAACTCATTGAATCACGCAAGTGAAGAAAATAATTTACCGGAAGGATACAATGATTATTTCAGAAGTAAGGGATATAATGTTGATTCTGAATTGTTAGTATATGAAATTAAAAATATAATAAATGATGGTGTAGAAAAATTTAAAGATATGGCGGCAAAAGTCGACACATAATAAGGAGGTATTTTATGAAAAAATTTATTATGGTAAGCCCTTATCAAAGAGCAGGCGGTCTTAAGAAAAGCATTTATACGGCAGTGGACAATCAAAGGCTTAAATACGATAAACCAACAGGGTTCCCGCTGATTTCTTTGATAAACGGATATGTTGAAAAAGGCGAAAAAATAGAGATAATCGTTGTTGTTGCGGATTATGACAATTCAAAGCAAAACTATGAACTGTTCAGGGCTGAGATTGCTGAGTTAAGTGCTGAAAAAGAGTTTGAATACAAAATCACAGAAGTAAATATTCCGTATAACGATTATATTAATACACAGCTTGAACTTTTCGGAAAACTAATAGAGCATACAAGTGACAGCGATACCCTGTATGCTTGCATCACCTATGGATCAAAGCCTGTTCCTATAGTTCAAATCATGGCATTGAATTATGCATATCGCATCAGGAAAAATGTTAACATTGGTTGTATAGTGTATGGCAAAATCGATCATAACCCTCCTGAAAAATCGGAAATATACGATATTACATCACTTATTTTTATTGACGAAACAGTACGCCTTATGGCAGAAAACAAAATAGAAGATCCTCTGCCTTTTATTAAAAAATTATTGAAATGAGGTGACAATATGTGTAACCCCGAAAGTGGTATGCAAAAATCTACGCAATGGGAATTGAACCAACAGAGAATTAATAGGATAATGATTGAATATTCAAGTTTAAAAAACACTTCGCAGAATATAGGGCGTAGCCATGCATTAAGAAATGAGGCCGCAAACATTTTGTATTCAAACTCGTTTTACGAGGCTCTTGTGAAAAAAGCTAAAGAGTGTTCAAAGGAAAGCCTTTCAAAAGATGAAAAAATCTTTCAAACTTATTTGTTGCCCGAAGATTTTATACAGGAGTTTGTGCTGGAACTTATTGGTGAATATGATCATACAAAATCAAATAACTTTTGTGCGTTCTTATTTAAGTATCTGGAATATAAAATAAAAAATTACATCAAGCAATATAATAGAGGTAAATACAAAAAAATAGCTCAGGATATTAGCTATGAGGAAATGAGTACAGTACAGGATATTGATGATGTGGATGGAGGAAATAATTCGGCTTATCTTGCATGGAAGAGCGGACAATATGCAGAACTTGATGGGAGTGATGCAAGAAATATCGACTTATATAAAGACGAAAAAATCTTTTCCCAGTTGGTGATATGCGTAATAAGATCACAATCTCACAGAGGTAATGATTCCCAATATTATCGATGTTTTGTAAGCGGTTGGTATATTGAGCTATGCAAGGAAGAAGCTTACGAGAAATACGAAATAAACGAAAACGCTGCTTTTTCAGCTATGGATTATAATTTTATAGATTATACCCTTTCCGACAAGTGCAGAAGTTTTGTAAAAATATATAAAACACCACTAAAAAAGTATGGGGAGATTGGTATTTCCGGCGAAAGTACACCAGGGGACAAGGAAATAGAGCTACCGTTTATCAACAGAGTTTATGGAACGTATTTAAATGTTTCTGACGGTGCTGTATCCCAACATAGAAACAAATTTAATGCAGACCTCAGAATACTGGAAAGAGAGTAATAAAGCAGGAAACAGGAATAATTTAAGAAAGGCATTATATGGGGAACAGACATATACATAATACATATACAAATGTTTTTATTAATTTTTCAAATCATCCATCATCAAACTGGGATGATGAACAATTACAACAGGCACAAATGCTTGCACACGGCAATATAGTGGATATTCCGTTTCCGTGTGTTGATAGTGCAGGGGATGAGGAGTATATCAAGGAATTAGCACTGAACTATGTAAAAAAAATCTGTGCTTATCATCCCGATGCGGTTATGTGCCAGGGTGAGTTTGGGCTTTCGTATTTGGTTGTAAAACTGTTAAAAGAACAAAATGTACATGTTGTGTACAGTTGTTCAAAACGTATTGTTAACGAAGAAAACACTAAGGACGGTATAATAAAAACATCAAAATTTAAATTTGTACGCTTTAGAGAGTATTAAAAAATCTGTTAAAAAAGTGTTTCATCGATGATGTAAGCTTTTTGCTTTTTTACCAAAATGCTGAAGCTTTATTAAATGTGTCTTTGCGCTATAGAAGAATTTATTGCCAGCGTAAAATACAACAAAAACTATTTTGATGATGATTGGTTTTGTCTGATGGGCTGCACAGATACGACAGACTTTTCTTTTCTATATAGAAACTGTACGATATTGGATAGCCTGCGGTATATTCTATAAATATTGCATAAATCGTGTATAATTGAAGTGATGAAAAATATTTCGTGATTTATGAGATTCTGTAAAAATGAAATACGATAACATAACAAAAGCAATTTTTATTTCACGCCCCAATCGGTTTATTGCCAATGTGGATATTGACGGTAAGACAGAAACGGTTCATGTAAAGAATACGGGCAGGTGCAGGGAATTGTTGATGCCTGGCTGTACGGTGTATCTGACGGCTCCGAACAGTATCGGCAGAAAAACAAAGTTTGATCTTGTGGCGGTAGAAAAAAGCAACGGCTTACTCATAAATATCGATAGCCAAGCACCGAACAAAGTTATGAAAGAATGGCTCGATACACAAAATTTTGATAAAGTCATTCCCGAATATACCTACGGAAAATCCCGCATAGATTTTTATATGGAAAGAGATGCTGAGCATTTTCTTGCAGAGGTAAAGGGTTGCACACTTGAATTTGACGGTGTGGGATATTTCCCTGATGCTCCGACCGAAAGAGGCATTAAGCACATCAAAGAACTTATAAAAGCACAAAGAGAGGGCTTTAATTCGTCCCTGGTGTTCGTGGTGCAAATGGATGGCGTAAATGTGGTTAAGCCAAATATAGCTACGCATCCGGCGTTTGCCGAGGCTTTTGATACGGCGAAAAAGTCGGGAGTTAAAATCTATGCCCTGCCTTGTCATATAGAACCTGACAGTATAACCAGAACGGAAAGAATTATTCGGCTGTGATAAAGAAATTTTCGGTACGGCAAGTATTGTAAATGGATTTTGATTTTCTCGCAGAGAAACAGAGGGTCTTAGGGTTTCCCTAACAAGATTTTTAAGGCGGAGTTTTAAAAGGGTCGTCAGGCGTCCCAAACGGGTATGAAAGTTGAGATTAGAAAAGCTCAGCTTGGAATTTCCGTTCCGACGTCCGGCGGCTATGCATTTGTCAATAGGAGCATAAAAAAATTCTTATTTTTTCCATTTTCCTTTATGAAGTCTTTTCCCTTGAATATCACCTCTATTTTCTTATCCGGGTGGACTATTACTTTTTCGATTATACGAGATAACAGTTCCGGGTCGTAGGTTGCTATGGCTTTACAATTTTCAAGGGCTTGTATGGTGACAGATGGAAGAGTTTGAGTGTTTTGCTTTGACTCGATGTTGGATATTTGATTATCAATATCGAGTAAGTCTTGCTCTGTCTTTGCTCTTTTTTCTTTGAACTCTTCGGCGGTGATTTTGCCGCTTTTGTATTCTTCATATAGTATTGTGGGGTCTTTGTTGATAAGATCCTTTTTCGTTTTAGTTTTGAAAGTTGTTTGGACAACTCCTTTTGGATGTCAGGGCTTGTATTTTCTGTGGTATTAAGTGCGGTAAGTGCTACCTCTTTTACAGTTTTTATAATGTACTCTTCAAGTTCGGAGCATTTATACTTGACCCTTTGGCAATCACAATCTTCAAAATTCTGACCGGTTATGCAGTAATATGACGAATTTCTTTTAAGTTTCTTTCCGCATACACCGCAATATACGAAGTTGGTTTTCTTGGATTTGGATGTTGCTCTTGTCCTTCGCTTGGTTTTGATTTTATTGAAATCTTCGTCCGAAATTATTCTCGGAACAGCATTTTCAAAAGTAACTTGATTTTCGGGGTCAACCTTAACTTGTTTTTTATTATCACCAAATCCTACCATAGTACGCTTTAACTGAACAAGCTTTCCGGTGTAGATCTCGTTATGGAGAATAGTATATATCTGTCCACACAACCAATAATCATTTGTTCTTGGATTTTTGAAGTTGTATTTGTTAAACAACTTTGCTATATCCGCAGTTGTCTTGCCGCTTAGGTAAAGTTTATAAATCCTTTTCACTATCTCGGCTTCATCTTCAACAATCACAAGGGTATGTTTATCATTTGGGTCTTTCTTATAACCTAATACAGGGGTTCTACCTATATACTTACATTGTGAAACTCTGGCATATGCGGCGGACTTTATTTTTTTGGATATATCCCTTACATACATTGTATGTATAAGGTTTTTGATAGTATATTCAAATCCGCCTATCTCTCCTTTTAACTTCAAGGTGTCATAGTTGTCCGTTACGGATATAAACCTTACATTTGTAAGCGGCAGCAGAAATTCAAGATAATAGCCTACTTCCAAATAATCACGACCAAATCTTGACAAATCCTTTACAATGATTGTGTCTATCTCTCCCTTTTGAGCATCACTTATAACAGCTTTAAATCCTGTACGCTTTTCAAAGTAGGTTCCCGACACACCGTCATCAAAGTATTCCTTTATTGTAGAGTCTTTGAACTCATCGTTATTTTTTATAAAATTATGTAACAGTAACCTCTGCGAAGAAATACTGTTACTCTCGTCTTTTGTTCCCTGCTTAACTTCTCTGTCGGCATTGGAAAGACGAATGTATAAGCCTATTTTAGCCATTTAGTATTTCCTCCATATATTCTTTTTGAGCAATCAGTTCTTTTAAGGCATCGTCAAAGTTAAATTGAACCTCTATTTTCTTATCTTCAAAAATAGTAATTTGTGATATGAATTCATCAACCATTTCTTTGCTTAACTTCCGCTTATGCCTATATTTATTAATACGGTTTATAACATCCTCTCTGTTTGGAAGTGTGTTCTTTATGATAGACAGCTGATTTTCAAGCCCCGATACTTCTTCTTCAAGTAAAAGAAGTTTTTCGGAATAGCTTTCATTAAGCACTACAAACTCATCTTCCGTAATAAGGTTCCTTGTTAGGTCATTGTACAGACCGCATTTAAGGTCAACAGTCTGTTGTATTCTCAGTTTAACATCGGCTATAGCCTTATCAAATGTGAATACCTTTCTTTTAGCCTTTTCACTCTTAATAATGGCTGTCACCGTCTTGTCAACATCAATTAGTCTGTTCATTTGTTCCTTTATAACCGGAAGAACAATTTCCGATAATTCATCTGCACTTATGCCGATGTTATCGCAATGCTGTTTGCCGTAATCTTTGCGAACTCTACAGTAGCCTCTTACAACCGACTTTTTTCTTTCAAAAGAGTATAAACCGTTACACTTACCACATCTGACTTTCTTTAAGAAGATATTTACAAAGGGCTTTTTTGTGGATTTATCTGTGGTTGTATCAACTCTTTTTCTCAAAGCCTGTGCTTTTTCAAAGTCTTCTTTTGAGATTATTGCTTCGTGATGGTTCTCAAATACATTCCACTTACTTTCATCTATATCGGTTCTTTTGATATTTTTATATAAAGCAGTTGTAGACTTGCCTGTTTTGTACACACCGGTGTAAACATCTTTTTTTATGATTTTTATTACTTTATCGGTAGTCCAAGTATCTATATATCTCCGAGAACCTACTTTATATGCATGAGGAGTTGGTGTTCCTTGAGCATTAAGGTGCTTTGCAATGTCCGTTAGGCTGTTTCCCTGCAAGTGCATTTTGAAAATCAACCTTACAACTTTTGCGGCTTCTTCATCAACAACAAGCTGTGGTGTATTATCTATCACTGCTTTTTTGTATCCGTAAGGCACGATACCTATGGGGATACCCTGTTTTACACGATAATCAACCACCTTATGAACTCTTTTACTGCAATCCTTGGCGTAATACTCATTTATGATGTTATGAACTGCCTCCATAATACCTGCTGTATCCTTTAAAGAATCGTAGTTACCGTTTACGGCTATGAACCTAATGTTATTTTCGGGAAAAACTCTTTCTATAAGGTTTCCCGTTTCTACATAGTTTCTACCGAGTCTTGAAAGGTCTTTTACAACAATGGTGTTTATTCTGCCCTTTTTGAAATCGGCAAGCATTCTTTTAAAGCCGGGACGGTCAAAATTTGTTCCCGTAAAATTATCATCAATGTAGGTATCAACAAGTATCATATCTTCTTGTGATAGGACATAATCTCTAACATAGTCGATTTGATTTTGAATAGAGCCGCATTCCCTTTTGTATTCGTTTTCAAAAGAAAGCCTTGCATATATGCCTACCTTGAATTTGCTGTTTTGTTCTTCTTTCACAATATTTCTTGCTTTGCGAGTTTTTCTTGCCATTATACCACCTGTGCCTTTCTCATCTCTTCGGCATTTTCAAGCAGTACTTTTAATTGGTCTTGACAATCAAACTCTATTTCAATGGCATTATCTTCGCATACCACTATTTTTCTTATGGTATAAAGCAAGACTTTTCTTGTAAGAGCGGTTATGTTTTTGTATTCCTCAAACTGCTTTACAATCTCGGATTGAGTATGATCCAAAACCTTGAGGTTATCTAAATCCTCTTTGATTTTGTAAATTTTGTTCTTTGCTGCAAGCCTTTTCTCTTCAAAATTACTTTTTATGACTATGAAGTCATCTTCCGAGATAAGACCTGTTTTAAAGTCGGCATAGACCTCAGAAATCATATTTGAAGCGTTTTTAAGTTCATTCTCTTTTCGTAAAAGCTCCTTTTGGAGTCGTCTTTCGGTATAACTTACACTGCGAGTTCCCTTGCAAGCCTCTAACACTTCCTTAGCGTTTACAAGCTCGTATATAAGTTCTTTCAAGATAGTTAGCACCAAATCTTCAAGTTTACTTTGACTTATTCTGTGTGAAGTGCAGCTCTTATCACATCTGTAAGATGAACACATATAGTAAAAATATATTTTTCCGTTGGCTTTAACGCTTGTTCTCGTCATCGCCTCTCCGCAATCGGCACAGAAAAGCATCCCCGAAAATAAAGGTAACTTTCCGTCTTTACCCGTGTAGGTATCTTGTGCCAATATCCTTTGGGCAATTTCAAAAGCTTTTTTATCTACCAAAGGTTCGTGATTGTTTTCCACGACCGACCATTCACTTTGGTCTTTTGTTTTCCTCTGCTTTAACTTGTAGTTAGGTGTCGTGGTCTTTCCCTGTGTCAAAGTACCGATATAGAAATCGTTTTCCACAATTCTTCTTACAGTAACATTAGACCACTTTGAAATGGCATTTTTCTTGAAATTGGTTTGTATTTTCTCACCGCATTAAGGCGATAATCAAGGGGTGTCTTTACACCTTGCTCATTTAGCTTTTTAGCTATGGCATTAAGGCTGTATCCCTCTATTATCCAACTGTAAATATCTTTTACTACTTGCTCCGTATCTTCATTAGGTTCAACTTTATTGTGGTTGTCCTCACACTTTTTGTACCCGTAAGGGCAATAGTTTCCTACAAAGTCACCGTTATTACGCTTTGCCTGAAGAGAAGAGCGAGTTTTGCGTGAAATATCCGCACAGTACTGATCGTTTATAAGTAGCTTAAATGGTAGAACTTCATTGTTTGGAGTGTTTTGGTCGATGCTGTCGTAATGGTCATCGATAGAGATAAATCTTACATTTGAATTGGGAAATATCTTTTCAACATAATTTCCCGTAGTAACATACTCTCTGCCAAATCTGCTTATATCCTTTACAATCACACAATTGATTACATTGTTATTGACATCTTGTATAAGTCTTTCAAAGTTGGGTCTGTCAAACTGAACCCCACTGAAACCATCGTCAATATAGTAATCGTATACGATAATGTCCTCTTGCTTTTCGAGAAAAGCATTGATATAAGTTCTTTGGTTGGCGATACTGTTACTTTCGGCTTTGTAGCCGTTAGAAACGAGGATGTCCTCTCTCGAAAGTCTGAGATAAACACCCGCTTTGTAGATATGATTGGTTTTCATTGGTATCTCTCCCTGTATTTATTAGTCAGATAAACTTTAGAAGAGATATGATTTAGATATATTTATTCTACCATAAACTCTTACAAATGTCATCTGTTTTTTATTGATTCTTCGAATATTTCTTGAAATGATGTGCCGTTATTTGAAAATGAGATTTTCACAAGCCATCCGTCCTTTGATTTCCTGAAGTAAGGGTTACTGCCTTTCTCCAGTACTTTTTTAAGCCTTTCCTTTACGGGTAATGTTACATCAAGCATATTTTTGCCGAAAAGCTCCACGCTGTTTCTGTCAATATCATTTACCCCAAGGCTTGAAAAATAATTAAGTTCATTTAATGTCATAAACTTCCTCCCTATTTTGTAGATTTTAAGAACATACAAAAACTTATATGCTCTATTAAACCTACAAAACCTTTTGCAAGTAGAGTGAGGAACAATACTCATTTATAGCTGCACTATACGCTCGGAACCTTGTTATTTGACCCTATGGGCAGGTTTGTCTTGGCTATACTAAACATACTTAAAGCTGTGCGATGCAGTCAGAGCTTGCAAAGGTTAAGTTGGTTTATATTCGGTTTTCAAGGTGCAATGAGATTTGTAATCTCTAAAAACACATAAGGTTTATGTGCTTTACGGAAACTAAAAATCCCTATATATATATACAATCCCCATAAAGAAGAATTGTTGACATTTTTTTATAAAAAAAGGAGCCGAATGTAAACTAAGCACGAAAAGAAAAACCTGTGACACAATTAAATAAAACAGTATCACTTGGTGTAATCCTCTCCGGCTATTTGGTAGTTCACATTCGACTCCGTTGCTCGGTAGCAGAATTTTTAATGCACAATCCGGGCGTAAGGGACGAAAAGACGCTTTGCATCACGTTTCATGTGCAAGTATATTGTATTTTTAACGTTTCCGCTTATTTTGCGGCTCTTTAACTCTAATATTTATGAGGGAAGAGCGTTTACATTTGGGACACTTTATGTCTATCAAGCCCTTACTTCTTCCAACAATGTTAAACAATTTCTTCCCACAACTCGGACAATTAACATATTCCAATAAAAGTTTACCTCCCAATCAAATATATTTACTAAAACAGTTGACATTTTCTTGAAAGTAGTATATACTTAATTTAGTTGGTAACTTTAGTAACTATGATAGCATCGAATTTGATATTTGTCAACCCAAAATCTAAAAAAATTCTAAAATTATTTTACGGAGGTAATTATTATGAAAACTTTACCTGAAAAAATAAAACTTCTGCGATTGTCCGAAAACCTCTCAAGAGAGCAATTGGCACAAAAGGTGGGGGTATCTAAGCAGTCTATAGGTTTTTACGAAAACAACCAAAAGAAACCAAGGCAAGATACACTTTTTAAACTTGCAAAAGCACTGAATGTTTCGGTGAAATATTTAATTGATGACAACTGCGAAAACCCTCACGAGGGCGAGGAAAAGGACAGTTTTGTAAATGAAGCTCACACTAAATTCGGCAGCAAGGGTGCAAGAGAAATAGATGAACTTCTCGATGAGAACAAGGCTCTTTTTGCCGGAGGTGAACTCAGCCAAGAAGAAAAAGACGCATTCTTTGAAGCTATAATGACCGCTTATGTTCATTGTAAAGAAACTGCGAAAATCAAATTCGGGAAAAAGAATTAATTTGGAATTATGGGGGAATGATAAGTGGCTAATCTCAAATCTATTCACTCTTTAGTTCAAAAGATAAAAAGTGAAAATTCATATATTGATATATATAAGATTTGCAAAGCACTGAAAATAGATATATTGGAGAAAAACTTAGGGAAAAACGATACGGCAATCAAAGGCTTTTTTGTACATCACTGCAGGATCAAAGTTATAATTATAAACTCTGATATGCCCGAAAACCTAAAAAGAATTATACTTGCCCACGAACTTGGGCATGCGTTGCTACATACCGAAAAGGGAATAAAAACATTTCAAGAAAGCTGTATTTTTAATATAAACAACTCCCTTGAAAAAGAAGCTAATCAATTTGCGGCTGATCTGCTGATTGATGAAGATAAATTTATGGAACTTTGTCAATTGGAACATAGTTGCGAAGCCGTAGCCGCTTACTTACAAGTACCTGTACAGTTACTTTGCTACAAATGGGAAATGATGGAGAAATACAACGAAAACCTCGGAGAATTTCCTTTTCAAGCGAAAAACAGCTTTTTAAGGGATTTGGAAATACCTAAGATAGACGATGATTATATTTATTAAACCTTAAAACAAACATATTACCTTATAGCTTTAGAGCAGACGAGAACCGCACTCGTCCTCTAAAGCTTTTTTTATTGGCTCGAATAGGGATAAAAACCTATTTTCGCTACTCTGCGAGGACAGCAAGTGTATAGCCACTTTGATTTTTTTATCAAAAAAATCTGTGATTTTTACACTTACGACTCGTTGAGGGAAGCCCCCAATCCCCCGTTGTTTTCCTACGGAAAAATTATTTTAAAGGAGGTCATATTTATGGCGAACAGATTAAGAAAAGAACAGATAATTATTAGGGTAATGCCCGAAGAAAAAGAGATAATTAAACAAAAAATGAAAGAAACCAATTCAAGAACATACTTTGACTTGATAATGCGTAGCATAACAACTCACGAAACTATTAAAATCAACACAAAGCCTTTGTCGGAAATAGCCAACGAACTTAACCGCATAGGCAACAATTTAAATCAGCTTACAAAAGCTGTAAACACTTCAAAAGATTTAAACGACAGTAATGCACATATCCTACAAGAAAGTATTGAGAATATAAAAACCGAAATCAAGGAATTAAAGACGACAAATGATAATATACTGAGAATATTTGCAGACACCAAGAAAGGAAAATACAATGGCTTATTTGAAAATTCAATCAATAAAGACGGCTGAACATTTGCAAAGCAGCGTAGATTACATCTGCAATAAGGATAAAACGGAAGGTATTTATATATACGGTTATATGTGCAGTCCCGAAAATGTGCCTTTATATTTTAATGAGGTAAGTGAAAATGCTGTTATGAAAAAGGGAAATATTATCGCCAACCACATAGTTCAGTCATTTGCTCCCGAGGATGACATCTCACCGCAGAAAGCGTTTGAAATAGCACAAACCTTTATGAAAAAAGTTTTGCCCAATCATCAATATATTTTAGCAACCCATACGGATAAAGAGTACATACATAATCACATCATTCTGAATTCAGTAAACTTTAAAACTTTTCGTAAGTTACGCAACAATATCAGGCTATATAATGAAATGGTTAAAATCGACAGGGAACTGTGCAAAGAAAACGGGCTAACCGTCATACAAGAAAATATTAAAGAATGCCGAGAAATTATGAAAAAGGATATTGATGAATGTATCGAAAATACCGACAATTTTGAAGACTTTCTGACACAAATGAAGTTGCGAGATTACGAAGTAAAGCTCGAACCTAAACTTGCCTTTAAAGGTACTCTTGACGAAAGGTTTAGACGTTCCGAAACCATAGGCAAGGGCTACTCGGAACTTGCCATAAAGCAAAGACTTAAAAATATTACCATAGACACAGAACAAAGTAAGACTATATACACAAAGAACGCCAAGAAAACATCAAACAGAAAACGCTTGATTATAGCAATAAATGAGGCTTTGAAGGAAAGCACTTCTTTTGAAGAATTTCTTGAAATAATGCACAAAAACGGTTCGGAAATAAAGAGAGGCAAACACCTTGCTATAAAACTCCCATATTCCGAAAGATTTATTCGACTAAGAAGTTTAAAAGAAGAATATTCCGAAGAAATGCTAAAACTCTATTTTGATAATAAACCTCTTTATAATGAGCGAAAAACAGCGATAGAAAAGTCAAGAATATCGGCAGTAAACACTTCCGAAGAAAACAAATACAGCAAATATACTGCCGCATACAATCTTGATGTTGAAATCCGTATGGTTAATATGCTTAAACAAAACGGCATAAACAACCTTGTAGATTTTAAACAACAACAGCATATCTTACAGGAAAAGCTTCAAAAAGCCGAAACAGAGGTTAAACAACAATCAGTGATAGTTGACGAGAAAAGGGAAATAATAAAGGCAATAAGAAACTATTGGAGATTGAAACCCATAAACGAAAAGTACAAAAAAATATCTATCCCCACGGATAAAGATAAATTCGCCAACGAAAATAAAAAGACCTTGGCGGAATTCAAAACCGCAGTAGATATAATCAACCACCACAAACGCCCCGACGGTACATTGCCAAAAGCCGATGAAATAAACACAGCCATAGCCGAAGCAACGGAACAGGTTGAACAGGCAAAGGAAAAGATAAGAAAACTAAAAGACGAGTTATATAAATATTCAATTATTGAGGATAATTTAAGGCATTTGGGTATTGAAGATAAAGATATTTCACTTGTGCAAAGTGACGAAATTTTGAAGTAAAAATTACCATTAAAACCGTTTATAATCGCCATAAACAGGCAATAACAGACAGCAAAATAAGCGTTTTATGACTTATTTTAAGGGTTAATTTTCTTGTGCAAAATTAACAATTTTTTTACGATAATATTA
>AUXO011504925.1_pt1 | contig 15443 bp, 12 predicted proteins | sample 768731 | NCBI WGS metagenome assembly AUXO01 (sample SAMN02715735, study PRJNA202380) | gut metagenome | biome: sheep rumen | host: Ovis aries | place: New Zealand: Palmerston North
TAAACTAAAAAAAGACAGACATATATGGGACTGCTAGAAGAGAAACTCTCCAAACATCCTTTTTTTTCGTTGGCAAAGGATCTGAAGGAAAGAAGCATTTACCCCTATTTCCGAGAAATTGAAGGCAAACAAGGTACCGAGGTCGAGATGGGTGGACATCGCGTATTGATGTTTGGGTCTAATGCATACACCGGCCTGACGGGTGATGACCGTATCATCGAGGCTGGTTGCAAGGCAATGCGCAGATATGGCAGCGGATGTGCGGGAAGCCGTTTCCTGAACGGAACATTGGATATCCATGTGCAGCTGGAGCGTGAGCTTGCCGAATGGGTGGGTATGGACGACACATTGTGTATATCCACTGGTTTCACTGTTAACAGTGGTGTAATACCACAGCTTGTGGGTAAGGACGATTATATAATCTGTGATGACCGCGACCATGCATCCATCGTGGACGGCAGGCGTCTGTCGTTTGCAACGCAGTTGCGTTACAAGCACAACGACATGGCTGACCTGGAGCGCGTGCTGAAACGTTGCGAACCTGATAAGGTCAAGCTTATCATCGTTGACGGTGTATTCTCGATGGAGGGAGACCTGTGCAACCTGCCGGCAATAGTAGAGCTCAAGAAGAAATATGATGCTACCGTCATGGTTGACGAGGCACATGGACTGGGCGTATTTGGCCGTCAGGGACGTGGTGTATGCGACCATTTTGGCCTAACCAAGGACGTTGACCTGATAATGGGAACATTCTCCAAGTCACTGGCATCATTAGGTGGCTTTATTGCGGGCAACCAGACGATTATCGACTATCTGCGACACACTTGCCGCACATATATCTTCAGTGCGAGCATGACACCTGCTGCTACTGCGGCTGCACTTGAGGCCCTGCATATCATACAGAACGAACCGGAACGCATCCAGGCTTTGTGGGACGTAACGAACTATGCACTGAAGCGTTTCAAGGAGGAGGGGTTTGAGATTGGCGAGACACAGAGTCCTATTATTCCGCTTTATGTACGTGACATTGAAAAGACATTTATTGTAGTGGCACGTGCCTTTGAGGAGGGTGTTTTCATCAATCCTGTTATCCCACCTGCATGCGCTCCAAGCGACACACTGGTACGCTATGCGCTGATGGCTAACCATACCAAGGAGCAGGTTGACGAGAGTGTTGTACGGCTGAAAAAAGTGTTCAAGGAACTGGATATCATCAAATAAAGCGATATAGGAAGCCCTCAGTTTCATAAAGAAACTGGGGACTTTCTTTGTTTAAAACGACAATTCTTTTTGTATTACTGGTATCCGATGGCAATAACCCATTGGACTATTTGAAATTTATCTAACTATCTGTCCTTTACAAGCCTTACACTTATACGGGCACCAATATCTATATTTAGGGACTTTACTATTTTCTCTTTGACATTGAATGCAAGACCGGCCCTGTCATAACCTGTTGGAGAGAAAAAATCTCCTATCATAAGCCATATGGGGTCCATCGAACGTTCCTTAATCGCACTACCTATTTTCTGCGTAGCACCCGATTGAGTAGAAGTCCAAATCGCTCCTTCTTCTGTGTATCCATCTAAAGTGTTGCTATCTCCATATTGTGGATAAAATCCAGCAGCAGGAATAAAAATAGAGACACTTCGATCAGATTTATGATAGAACCTAATACCTTTGACTCCATTTTGTTGAGTAAATTCGGGGTGACAGTCCTCTATCAACCTCATAATTTCATTATATGTAGGTAATCTCCCCTGAGGAACTTTTAAAGCGCTTGCCTCTTTCCACGAATAATAATTCCCAACGTCACAGACTTTATTTGCCCCGACATTGCGTGTTGCCCATTTAACGCCTGTTCCTAAATCTACCCACTCAATCTGCTGCTGTTGCTTAACAGACAATGCTTTTTCTTTAAAAGATATTTGGACTTTTGTGTCATTATTTATAAATCCAAGCTGCAAGAAGCATATTTCTTTATTATATCGTAGACCATCTGGAATATTCCTGATAACGCGAGATGTCATATCGACACCATTTACGATTAGTCTCAAAAGTTCATAACCTTCATTAGCAATAGTTCGCAAGATCCATTCCTTCCCATAAAAATTTGAACTTTTAGCAGCAGAAGGCTCATAGAAAGTTTTAGTCTGTCCAGAATTTACTTTATAATCTGGATCCAAATGATGTATATAACCAGTCGCGGAATTTATATGTAGAGTACGATCAGCATACCCATTTTGCCCACAAGATATAGTAAGCTTAGGATCTGGAGCAAATGTTGCTACGATTTTATAATCTTGTTCAACTGAACCCAAATCAAATTCATACGAAGGGCCGCTCGCATCTGTACTTGTAGTTTTGACATTACTCGTCATATCTGTACCGTTAACCAGCAATTTCTCCAGATGACAATGTTCATTTGCCGTAAACCTGACTTGCCCCTTATAACCCTCATCAATTAAATAGTTATTTGAAGTACTATTTTTTTTGAGAAAAGAAGATACTGTATATTTCCCATACGCATTCGTAGAAATATCCACATTGTGTCTTTGTATGAATTCAACGGAAGCGGAGGTTACACCATATTCGGGAAAAGCATGTGTGACTCCTATTGTATGAAATCCATTAGAAGATATAACATTCGCTGTTTTATCTTTTAATCCAATCGTAAAACTTTTAATATTTTTAACAGGATCTAGCCTTATCGTAACATCGCCGCCATTTGTGACGTAGAATTCTTCTCTATTCGCTGGGGTTCCAGATATGATACCACTAATCTCTCCACTAAGTATCGCTCTTCCTGGCCCTGTGACACACATCACAAATTTTGGCTTCTTTTCAAGAGTTTCTTTTTTTGCGACATTTGTGTTTACATACTGAATGGCCGAAAAAACAACTTTCACATAGGATTTCGTCAGAATTTCAAGTGAACAGGTATTATTTACCACATCTCTCAATACACCATTTACAGATAGTTTTTCAAGTTTATAGCCTTTTTGTGGATTTACTCCTAGAATTATTCTCTCTCCTTTTTTTATTTTTTTGCTAATTTTAGTATTAACTATTGATTCTCCTTTATAAGTCAAACTTCCGCCGGCACTAGAATTAATCGTCAAAGTAACCGAATCAGCGACTGAATTACTATCGTCTCTGATTGGAACTTGTTGTTTGTTCTGTGAATACAAATCAACACTTATAATTGTACTGAAAAGAAACAATAGGGTGAATATCTTACAATTATTTTTCATAAAGTCTTAGCATTAAATTTCACTTTATTCGATAAAAGTACTGCTCATCAATTTGTATGGCGGATTTTGTAAAATACTAATCAGTCCACCTATAGCCTTACACTTAACTTTTACGATAAAATGATTTGACTTCTCCGGACCTTCTACAAAGACATTTGTCGTAGGGCGTGCACAACTGTTGTAAGCATGATTATTGAAGAAAGTCTGTATAGCCGATGAACTGAGTTTGTCACTGTCAACAAGCGGTTTACCACCATTGAAATTCTGTACGCCATTGGTCATAATAGTCTTTAAAACTGTGTATACGGCAATCTCTTTGGCCTTATTTTCGTTTCGCTCAAACTCAGTTGTTACAGAAAAATATGCGAACAAGTTTTCCCATTCCAACAGAGCCACATCACCAGCTTGGATCTGAGCCTGCGTATTTTCTGCAAACATGCAGACTACTCCCAATAATATAGATTTAAGCTTTGCCATAAACACTAAAATAATTTTCCTAATCCAACAAGACCTTTTAATATCGAGCCAAATTTATCGACATGACCACGGGAGACAACAATAATACCGACATCTGGGTCATCGCTCTGAATGATAGAAGCAATTTGCTTCCCTCCGCTTTGGATAACTAATATTGAGGCTCCATCTTCTGGAGTCTTTTTAACTTCACCATACCCAATCTTTTCCCTAGAGTCTTCTCCGATTAACAAATTCTGCTTGAAAATATCAAACTTCATATTTTTCTGAACACCCATTATAGATCCTATACTAAGAGAAGCCTCTTTCGCATCATTCCCCTGTTTATTGCTCTTAGTCACTGATTCTATCTTACCTTCCACCGGAAACACATCCTCAAAATATTTCTTCGCCGGTTTTGCTACCTGCTTAAAGGCACTAGCAATTGCCTGATCTGATGTTTCACCAGAAGCTACTTCTGTTATGTTTCTCAGATTTATTCCTGCTTGAGTTGCCACATCTATTGCATATAAACTTATAGTAACAGAGCCATTATATACTGGCTTTGTCCCATCTGTTGTCTTAACATCCTTGCCTCGCTTACTGCTTGCATTAGTAATAGTAACATCAATTAACGCATCCCACCCCTCTTCAGCTGCTTCTTCAATAGACTTGGCATTTGTCTGACCAGTTTTTATTGTAGAACAAGATGTGAAACTTTCAGAAATAGTCTTATAAAAAGTATTTTTTACTGCATCGGAAAGCTGTGAACTGCAATAAATATGATAAAGTGCAACTTTAGGTTTCTCTTTTCTGTTAATATCACTTGGATAAGAATCTCCTTTTTCCTCTTGTTTTACGCCAAACGATGTCAGAACATTCTTGCCCCATGCTGCCATGCTATTTAATGATCTAGATTTTGCAATAATAATCGTTGATTCGTCCGCATTGTTCATAAGATCAAGCAATTTCTTCTCCCCACCCTTCTTACTATATATATTAATCCTACTTAGGTTATTAGCCAGAACTTGCTCCAAACGTGCAGTCGCTAATTCTGTCGTTTCATTTCCCTTAGTTTGCTGGATAATAAACATCATGCCTTTACGGGCTCCGGCTTCTGAACCTAAATTAATAATAGCCGTTTTTATTTTGTCATCATCTACTTCTTCAATATTAATCTGAGTAGCGACAATAGGTAAAGCATCATCTATCATTGCCAAAGCATCATCATTCAGAGAAGTAGTAGACTCAAATCGGGCCATATCTTCAACTGCATTTGAACTTTTACCTGTAATCTCATCTGTAATTATAGATTTTCCCGTTTTTGTTGATATTAATTTATGTCCTACAACACATGTTCCAGAATAGCGGCTCTCATCTTTTGTTGAAAATAATTCATCCTTTTTCGTACTTATAGAATTCACATTTATTATAAGCAAATAGTCAAATCCCTTTTGTTTCGCCATTTGAGTAGTATACTTCTCTTGACCTCTAATAATGCTCACATGTTTTGCCTTACTAAGTCCCATAAAATAATTGTTCCTTACACTAAGACATTCTGCCTGTGTGATGTTACTTCCGCTTGAATAAGTAATAGGATTAACATAGATTCTGGGTTTTTCATAATGCTGAGCATTTCCAGAAAGAGTACATAATAGCACAACAATAAAGACAACAAATTCTTTCATAATGTTTTATTATTTTATCTGTCCTCGACTAGTCTTAAACTTATTCTTTCAGAAGGTTCTTCTGGATTTTGATGCCATCTATAAGTAAGAGCATCATACCAAGTTTTTTTTTCATAGAGACTGCCACCCCTGACAACTTTTACAACACCTACTTTCGGACCAGTAGGACTTGTTTCTGCATTATTCTTATAATGAGCGAACCAATCGGAGCACCATTCCAAAGTTTCCCCTATTTCCTCTACTCCAAGTTCGGGCGCATGGGTAGCCGCATACTCCCACTCTGCTTCTGTAGGTAAACGAAAATGTCTATTCTTACATTGATTTAATAGAGAAATGAAATCTTGACATTCTTCGAAAGTTATATTCACTACCTCTCCGTTTGGTCCAATATTACGCTCATGTTTTGTTCCCATTATTTCATTCCACAATGCTACGGAAACAGGTCGTTTGCCAATAGTAAAAGGGCGAAGAGAAACCTGATGGACAGGTGATTCGTAATAGAACCGATTTGAACCCATCTCAAAAGTACATGCACCCACATTTATGGTGCCATAAGTAATTCCATTAACGTTAAGCGAACCTACAGCATCCATATTGACAACAATTGCTGTTGTCTTACCTAACTTCACATCCATCACTCTCTCTGCATCTACATAACCGTCGGCTTTTAAAACGATTTTGTGTTTTCCCTCGGTCCCCTTAAACACATAAGGAGTAACACTACTGTGTTTTACGTCATCAATATAAATATCTACATTCTTGACATTACTTCGAATATTTACCTGCCCTGTTGGCAAATCAGAGATAGGCTTGATGACCAACATGATGTAGGTACTCTTAGAATTAAGAGGTTCTGGGAAATCATAGCGCAAAGGAACATAGTTTTTTGTCTTAATATTTAGCCACGTTGCACCCTCTATCAAATATACCCAGTATTCACCATCCTTATAATCTGGCGTACCAATAATGTCTCCTTCGAAAATAGCTCCAGGTTCTGCCAAGCCGACCTTAACAAGTGCACAGATATTACGATTAAAGTCTTCTTTAGGATATTGCACCGCATCAATGTCAGCAGCATCATGCTTAAAGCTCTTCAGTTCCAACTGTGCAAGAACAGATGTCGAGCATATCATCACTATTAACAATAGCAATAACTTCTTCATCGATTAATAATTATTAGCTTTAAAATTCGTTACTTTAAATTCCTTCGGGTCGTCCGGAGCCTGCCATACCCTCACATTTATTTGCGGGTTTTCCGAATCCTTGAAATTCCATATCATGGTGAGTTTACCAACGTCACTATAGGTTGATGAATTGTATCGCTGAGTCACAGTGACACCATAAAGGTGCGGTTTTGCAGCATTTCTTGTGATATTCATCGAATTCTCGTCGAACTCAACATTCACATAAGCATTGTTTTTGAAAACATTGCGCAGATTATCCAAATACTGTGTTTTGTTCTGGACTGTATATTCCCAGCCTGAAGGCGTTGAATGTTCCTTTGTATTTCTAATTACCCGGTGACCGGTGATGATGAGTGCATCCTCACTAAAGATGTTTTCCAAAAAGTTAATATCCTTTTTATTATATGCCATTTTAAACTGCTGAACAAACTTAACAATTCTAAGACGCTCATCGAGATCCTCTACCGAGAATGAATTTTTTAGAATCTTGGAGAATTGTTGAAGTCCTTTAGATACATCTATATTAGTAATAGCGCCTTGTGTGTCAAATTCAACAGTGAGTTCTTGGTAAACATCTTCTCTGTAAGAGTCGTCAAAGGGCTTCATCTCAACTGCAATATTTCGTATCTCATAACCTCTAATACCCTTTTTCCCCCTGTTGGTATAACAATGTTCCACAATATCGTCATCGAGGACTCTAAAACGCACATTTCCCCATAACATTGCTAAACTATTTGCTGCATAATCTGTTATAGACATACTATTGAAATTAATATCTTGTCCACTGCTCTCAGCCGTGTTTATAGCAGTGAGTAGGGCTGCCGTATTTCTTTCAATACATGCCTTAATTCTTGTTACTGGGGCTCCATTAGGTGAAATCTCAAAAGCCACCTGATTTTGGGCATAAAAGGAATTGCACAAAAGTGATAAGAGAGTATATATCAGTAATCTTTTCATGTTATTTAATTATTTAGTGTGAACCAAATATAATTTTGCGAGTCATAATCAGCAAGTTTTTCATAATTTCCTGTAATATAGTTTAGTCTTTGCCCTCCATTATCACGACCAAGTACTGCTATAATTTTTCCCGTTTCGTCTGCACATACAAAGAAAGCCTGACCTGTATGTGTTGGGATGTTGGATTTTGAACCGTATCGCTTAATTTTGTTCTCTATTCTGTAAGTATTTACTAAATCCTTTGCAGATATAAGCGTCAAACCGTCTGACAAAAAAGCAGCAAGTAATCTTTTCTGCCATTCAGGTAAGCTGTCATCAGTAACAGACTTATTTAAATAAGGTACTGAAATGACTGATTCTACTACATGTTCCGGTGCTTCCTGCTGATCCACAACTGGTTCTATCTTTGATTTTAAAATAGTTTCAGAAGGCTGTGACTTTACCTCTCCCGCCGACACTACCTCCTTACTATCTTTGGGAGATTGTTCTGGTCTTATTGGACGAATATTTGCTTGCAAAGCTGCACTCGCTATCTCATCAATATCTTGTTTATTATAATACAAAAACACTCTTTTTTGAGTACCTCTATCCGTTACAATTTCTTCGGCTCCCTCTGCCAAATCTTTAAAATCATCAAGTTTTTTTGCTCCCTCGGGATTTTTCTCTTCCATATAATCAGATAGTATTTTAGCCAATTTAACGACAGCTACTTCTCTCGCCTCTTTGACAGTAGCAGCAGTTGCTTCTTCAAAAAGAAAAGTCTCATTTCTTTTTATATCGTTAATTTGCTTGGATACCGTCTGAGCAATTGTTTCATTTGTGATACAGAAAAAAGATAATGTAATCAAAAAATGAACTATTAAATTCTCTATATTCTTCATTGCTGTAACTCGTTAAAAAGATTTCCTAAATATTGTGTTGGAACATATGCATCAAGCCTTGCGTCGATAAACCCTTTTCGTTTTTCTATATCTTTAACTCTTACCTTCATACGCATTACATGGTTATATTGCAGTTTCACGTTTCGCATAATAAGTTCACAATCCATTATCTCATCACTATCACTCATTATACAGAAATAAGGTGCACATCCTGTCTTTATACAAAAGCTCACATACTTCATCAGAGGTACAGTGTAAATCGAATCCTTATTACCATATACTTCTTGCTTTATTTTAAGCATAAATTCATTCGGGAGGTCATGTGTCGTCATCACGTTCGCAAGACTCTGCTTTAGATATTTAGCACTAAACATCAGACAATATCGATTTCCATTCGATTCCATTTGCTGGAAATAACTGTCAGAATTCAGGCCTGCGAAATAATAGCATGAACCTCTTTTTATATAGTAATCATGAGTGATACTTGGTACAAGTTCTTCTTTAGGAAATAATCGGATCGAGTCTGGAGCAGGAATCTTTGTCTCTAAAATGTCCGTCTTAAGTCGTGCATCTAGTTCATCCATTTCCATACCCAATAATAATTTATAAGATGATGGAAATGCCAACTCACAGACGACTTTACCATTTTTGCTCCATTTAAAAAAGTTTACACTATTCTGAGACTTGTAATCTATTTGAAGAGTACTATCTCCTATAAAAGTTTCTATTATCTCAAAATTTCCAGTACGAAAAACAACCTTATCTTGCCACATCTTCTCATGTATAGTTCTATTTAGTTCTGCACATAACTTGAGTAAAAGCGCATAGCGTTCAATAAAATTACAATACAAACACAACGGATTTAGACCTTTTCTTTGCTCAAGTGAGAATACACTGATTCCAATATGTTTTACTTCATTCTCTTCCACTATAATAGTAATAGGTTTTTCCTTATAGATTGTCAACCCGTAATATATACCATCGCTTAAAGTATCTGAGATGGATGCGATATTCGCTTTGACAGCTATAGTTCTTAACTCTTCAGAATAGTAGGCGTTACGCTCTCGTTGCTCGCGTGCAGACAAAGAAAGTGTTATCCCCAAAATAACTATGGAGAGAAACACTTTCTTGTTATCACATACCACATTCATTGGAACCTCTATCTATTATCTGTTAAAGGCCCTTCTATAACCATCATGAACCCATACACCACCACGCAATTCACCGTTTGTAAATTTAGTTTGCTGAATTTCATCACCAGGCGAGAGTTCAAGTGTTTCACCATCATTGTGAAGATTAAGTGAGTAAGATCTTGTCACTTTAATAGTTCCTCCTAAGCCATTAGACGGGCCCTCGTATTTACCCCAGGAAACCTTTGGGCCAGCAGGTATGACGGGAGGTTTAACAGGCTTGTCGGTATCACTTTTCTTTATATCTGATGGCTTTTCCTCCTTTCCCGAAGTTGAAGAAGAAGGCCGTGAAGTGACTCTATCGGCAGTTATCGTATCTTTTACTTCTACCTGACAGGTATCAAGATACTTTTCTTCTCCTTTTATCCTTACTGTTATAGAAGTGTTACCAACAGCAAGTGCTGATATCTTACCTTCTTGAGTGACAAATGCAACCTTCTTATCTGCAATAGTCCATAAATAGATTACATTAGCATCCTTTATCTCCTTACCATCCTTGTCAACTGCAGATACTTTAATAATCTCATTCTGGCCAACATGCAATGATACAACCTTCTTTTCGACTATAAGTCTGTCAATCTTGGATTTACTTAAATGAGAATAAACGCCAATGCATGCACCGACCAAACCAATCATTGATGCAGCAATAATGCAGACGAGTTTCATATTCGACCTACCACCAGGAGTCTTACGACCTCTGCCACCACTTCCGTTTACAGGATGAAGGGGTTTGCCACATTCCTCACATACGAAATTCGTTTTATCAACTTCCTGTATTTCTTTGTTGTCAGCAAGATCACACTCTCCGAAATTCTTGCATATACCTTTTATTAAAGCCATAATTACTATACCTTATTTATTTAGTTACAAGTCTTTCAGCTTTTCGTTGATTATCTCCGCAGCTATATTACGATAAGTTGTGTAGTTGGGGTTAAACTGATTGTTCTCGCAAAGAGGACTAGGAAGAATCTTTGTTTGTACAACCTGCCCTAAAGCTTTGCGCAGTACTGCTTTTTGCTCATTGCTGCGAGCCTGGATTGCTAACTCTTTCTCGACTTGGGCCTTCAGCATATCTGCCTTTGCCCGATCTTGTCCAAGCGCATCCCATGATTCAACAAACCCTTTTCCAAGTTTTTTCCACTGGTCTCCGAAATTCTCGTCAGGAGTACGTAATGCATCAAACTTAGCTCCTGTTACTGGGTCCTGTTGCTCCTTAATGATGTCCAATGCGTATGCCAACATAAGAGGTCTAACTATCTGCTGTTTAATTTCATCTGGTGACATCTCAAACAAAGCAGGCAGTTTGTTCTCAAAACTCTCCGTATGAAGGACCATACGGTTTAGGACACATTTGGGATTCTGGGAAGTAACAAGTGCATCGTATTTCTCCTTGCATACTTTTACGTTAGCCAAAAAACGAAGTGGGAAACCAGAGTTAGCAGACACAACAACTATCTGGTTGTCTTTGTAATTAACCGAAACATCGTACTCCTTGTTGAAGCCAGGAACGTTCTGCTCAAATGTCTGAATAAGTTTTTCTTTAAAGTCGTTGGTTTTTTCGTCAGACTGCGGAAGAGCCAACTGTACCATTGGCATCATAGCACCTGTGTTTCCTGCTATTACCATACCCGTCTCCGTCGAGGAGAATTGGACATAGCTCTTTGATGTGCTAGTTACTAGTTTTACAAATTTTTCCAGTTTCTCTTCAGTATTGAGCTCTTGCTTCAACTTCTCCATGATGTTTACGCCAACCATCTTGTTCAATGGGTCTGCGTCTGCTGCATCCTGCATGGCACGAACGGCATTCTCTTGGCATACATCAAGAAAAATACCTACAGCTGTTTCGTAGTCAGTCTTGTCATACAGATTTACAAATGTATGCTCACCATCTTCTCCCAGATTTTGAACCATTCTTGAACGGATAGTAGCCGCATTCGATGACATTTTTTCACGATCACTCACAAATTGGCGACTGATTCTCCTAACCTGTTCTGCATCATATTTCTTGATGTCAGCATCACTTTGCTCCTCATTTGTCTGACATTTACTGTCTGCCTGACGCATGACTTCCTCATTGATGAAATTCATTTCATCCTTGAAAGCCAGGATACCTTCAAGCATATTATTTAACTCAACAATGACATTTTGGAGCAACTCCTTGGCATAAGCATAGGCTTCAGAGCGAGTAGCAGTTGAACAATAGTCGCTCTTCGCAGTTTTATATTTACTAAATACCTTAGTAGAGGCATTAGTAACGGCATCGCGGAGCCAGCCGATTTCATTCCACTCTATATTGATAGCTTGAATTTGCTCACTAATGTTGGTTAATTCTTCTTCCATTCGAGCGCGCTGCTGTTCAAAAGTGCCAATACGATCGTTACAATCTGCAATCAACAGGCGGGTATACTTTTCTATTTCCAAGATGCTCTTGGTGTTAGAAGCACCGCTTGCCCACTCATCGAACAATTTCTTTTCAATATGGCGACGGATTGTACGTGCATACCCTTTTAATTCTTGACGCTGAATCTTGAAGAATTCTACGACACCATGCTGACGGAATTGGGAGTTAAAGAACTCGTCACAACGTTTACCAAATTCACCAAGCCAACTCTTCTTTTCAATTGTAGTCTGCACATCATCAGCGTCAGCCTGTGTTCGCTTTTCCCACGTCTCTTCAAATAAACGCCAGCGCTTGGTCGCAGGACCTTCAACGATGGGCTTGGCCAGTGTCAGATAATTATTGCTAAGCATTAAGCCCTCACGATTTTTCTTGTCTTTGATTTCATCAGCATAGCCCATACCTACTTCATCAATTGTGCGCTCTCCATAGCCGATACCATCTTGCCACATATTGTACGTTAGCTGACGGGCAGCCTGCAAGGCATACGTATAAGTCATAAACTCTCGAATCTCTGTTTCAGGGAACTCTATACGTGTGATGCCGAAAGATAGAAACCTACGACTGTGGGCTATCTTGCCTGTCAGATCCTGTTCAGGATCAGCGCCATCATTCTCACAACCTACGAGACGACTCATTTGACCGGCTGAACCTGCCATAGCACTAGCTACAGTTGTCTGGAATATGAAGTCTGCCACAGCAGCAGGCAGTCCGTTACCTAAATCAAGCATCTTTCCTTGTTCGTTGACGTTTGTGTAAACATATGCTGCCTCAAATCCACCTTTCTTGTCTTCAAGCAGACGACGCACCTCGCCAGTAAATATATCCGTCTCGCCTTTCACGTCTGTTGGAAAATACTGACCGATACTCAAAGCATTGAGTTCAAGGAGAGCTGCATAGCCGTTAGCTTGATAAAAACCAGCATCATGCTTAGCCGTGACAAGCGTCTGTTCAGGAGTGTAGAGGAACAGTCGCATCTTAAATGCATTGTCACCATCACGATAGGGGAACCATGTGCGTATCTGGCTTATAGCATCAATAATGGATCCGGAACCAGTACCACCTGCCAATCCAGCACAAATGTGGAAAGTTACTTCCTCGTCACCACTGGCCTGCTGTAATCGGCCCACTGCCCCACGAACAATTTGTTCAAAGTTTGAAGTATTATTTTTATCACATATGTTATTAGCCATGAGCGTACGACCTAAACGACGACGTTGGCCTCCAATACCTGCGGAAATGAGTCCTCCCATCTCCTGCTGCATCAATTGTATGTCGCTGGAATTTAGAAAGCCTTTTAGCCCAGGATACATATTGATGTTTCCTAATACACTTGTGCTAATTCCATTGATATTGACCTTTTGAGCTGTGCCAAGATGTACGCTTCTCCCCAAGACTTTCCAACCTGTACGATCTTCCAAATCGGCTGGAGAGGAATCAACATAAACATAGTCCAGGAAAACCCCATTACCTGGGTCGTTGGAACGGAATTCCTCATATACACGTTTCCTCAATTCACGCAGCACTTTACCACCAGTACCGCCTAATCCAATAAATAGATGATTTGCCATATTATATATACTTTATTAATTATTTTAAAAATCGTCATAATTCTTACGTGATGCCAATGTTGCTTTGTGCTTAGGCTTTCCTGTTGTAGGATTTCTCTTGTCATACATCATAACAACAAGGCAACCAACCATTATAATGCATAATGACCATAAAACACGATACCATATATAAGAAGAAAGATAACTATTCATCGTTTCATACATGGAATCCGCTAACTCTGAAGCGTCATGCCCTGAGAAATCAGCAAGATTAAGATATACGCCTATAATCGGATAGGACTCTGTTAAAGCATCCATAACTTTTTGACTCTCTTGGGCAGTTACTCTCCCGGAAGCATTTTCTAGCATCTGGGTCAAGAATATTTTTGCAGAATCTGTAGCTTCTTTAGCCTGAATGGCACCTATCATCAATGAAAACTGTACTATTAATAGCATCGAAACTATTATTCCTGTAATGTAAAAAACAGGAGTGTGCACCATGTTACGACTAATCGATTTCAGAATAAAATATAACATTGCCATAATCGTAGCAGTAACTATGATGCTATATATAATGCTTGTTAAAGCTGTATTAAAGAGTGAAATTAAAGTCATTTATTTATTTTTTATGTAGTTGGAGATTTAATTCACTAGTGCCTACTTGTGCCGTACCACCGATATTATTTACATCACCACTTAGATAAAATACCCATTGGGTGCTACCATCGTTGCCGTAAAAGCTAATATCCCCTGCCATGGCAGGCAAAGACTCACCGTCAAGACGCATAGTATTGCCATTTTTGATATTTTTGTAAATCGCATATAGCTCAACATCTTTCTTAGTAATAGTCAGTTCTATTGGGGTTCCTGACATTTCGCCTTCGTAGTTCGTAGTTCCGTTAGGCAGACTCCCGAATAAACCTTCTTCTCCAACTCCCTCGAACTGATCGTCTTCTTCCTCTTGAGCGGTAGTGTCTTCTGTAGCAGAATCGTAACTATTAGTTTGTTCTTCCACAGTACCATTGGAGACATCAAAAGTCCCAGACTTCATTATAGCATATCCGCTCCAGGCAAAAGTAGCAGTAAATATAACGCCAAATACCACTAGCAATAAAGAACGATAGCGAACTGTTACTTTATGGGTAAACAGCCATGCTCCTACAATAATTGCCAGTATTATTAACGATAAAATATACGGAAAAATAGTTCCAACAAGTGCTATAACACATTGAATTGGATAGTAGATTAAAGCAGCATAAATAAGCGGTTCGAATACAAAATGCCCCAATATAGGCAAAAGTATTTTTGCAAAGCTCTGCTCCATTACATCCATGTCTTCTTTTGTCTTAACATGGTTACCATTACTGTCATAATATTTCACGACAGGAGTTCTTGACCAATGTCCCATCTTGCCCCAGAACAATATTGCGCAGATAAAGCCGATAAACCAACACAAATTTCCTAGAGGTGACTTGAACATATTCCAATTGGCCTTAAACGTTAATATGTCTGTAGACACAACCTCATAAATTAGGAACAGACCGGATATAGTTATTAGTGTTGCTACCAAATATCCAACAAAATTGTAATTCTTCTCCGAAAATTCCGGAATTTGAAATCTTTTCTTCATGACTGTAAAATATAAATTTAGCTAAAAATAAGGTTATCGTAAAACACAACGTTCAAACACCTTGTACAAATGTGAACGTTCACTCCAGACATTATATATTTTGACATAGTTTGCATTTATTCAATTGCACTACGTCTCCAAATAGTGTTTCCTTAAAGTCTTAAATGATTTTTCAGCTTTACCATAAGATAAAAAAAGCGTGGAGACCTGTCCGTTGCTCGCTCCACGTACTGAGGCCCTGAGATTGCCCTATTCATC
>AUXO017183182.1_pt1 | contig 15441 bp, 18 predicted proteins | sample 768731 | NCBI WGS metagenome assembly AUXO01 (sample SAMN02715735, study PRJNA202380) | gut metagenome | biome: sheep rumen | host: Ovis aries | place: New Zealand: Palmerston North
GGTCAGATTACCGTCCGGTGTGGAGGTGATCAGTTCAAATACCGTCTTGGTATAGTAGTCCAGGCCCCGGACAATCCGGCTGTTGATACGGTATGGGATATCGGCTTCACTCAGGCATTTCTGCAGTTCTTCAAAATGGACCCTGCAGTCATCACACAGCATGTCCAGCATACTGGGAGCATCCTTTGTGATTTCCTGGCACTTTTTTTCCTTGCAGTCGAGAATCCGGAGGGGATTTCGGTCCATACGTCCGCGGCAGGTATCACAGAGGCAGTCCTTCCGGCTTTGAAGATATTCTTTGAGGACACGGTGATATTCAGGCCTGCAGTTGGGACAGCCGATACTGTTGATGTTGACGCTCAGATTGGAAATACCGAGATCCTGAAGAAGGTGGTACGCCAGCAGGATCAATTCTGCATCAGCGGTCGGCTCCTTCGCACCGAAACATTCCAGGCCAAACTGATGGTGTTCTCTCAGACGTCCGCTCTGCGGGTTTTCATACCGGAAGATCGGGGCGTTCAGGTAATACATCTTGCAGGGAAGCGCTTCTGCATAAAGATTGCTTTCAAGAAAACAGCGTACAGCGCCGGCAGTTCCTTCAGGTTTCAGTGTAACAGAACGCTCCCCTTTATCCTGGAACGTATACATCTCCTTTTGCACGATATCTGTTGTATCGCCGACACCGCGAAGAAACAGTTCAGTATGTTCAAATACAGGCGTACGCACTTCACGGTATCCGGATAACTCCGCGGCTTTGCGCATTTTTTCCTCAATATAATGCCACCGGTAGCTTTCAGTGGGCAATACGTCTTTTGTTCCTTTGGGTGCTTGGGTCAGCATGGCGGTCCTCCCCTTGAAATCAATTATGGATGAAACCATCGTATTATATCATAATCAGAGCCGATTGCAAAAAAAAGAAACCATATCAAATGTTAATATATAATATATATTGATTAATTAATTGCTACAAATTAATATTAAATTGACTTGACATTGTAATAAATGCGTAATAAAATATAATCGATTATTTGGAAAGGAGATCAATATGTATGAAGAATCGGTTTGGAACCATTCTGGGGACAATTCTCCTTTTCTCCCTGCTTGCAGTTTCAGCCGTTGCAGATACAGGCGTTGTAAATGCAAGTTCCCTGAATATCCGGGAATCTGCCTCCTCGAAAAGTGATGTGATTAAAGTCGTAAAGGAAGGCACAAAAGTCGAAATCAAGGGAACCAGCGGAAGCTGGTATAAGGTTTCTGTAGGCGGAAAAACCGGATATGCGGCAAAAAAATATCTCACTGTTTCTTCCGATAAGAAAAGTTCTTCTGATAAAAAAACATCATCATCTTCTTCAGATTCCGAAAAGAAACAGTCTTCTTCGGATGGAACCTGCAAAAAGGGAGATAAGGGTGATGCGGTAAAAAAGGTCCAGAAACGTCTGAAGGAACTGGGATATTTTACGGCTTCAGTGGACGGGGACTTTGGAGATGCGACCAAAAAAGCAGTAAAAAGCTTCCAGAAAAACAACGGACTGACAAATGACGGTGTTGTCGGAAAAAAGACCCTGGAAAAACTCAATAGTTCAAAAGCGAAAAAAGCATCCTCTTCTGGGACAGATAACCAGAAAGAGGAACTGAAGACTGAAAAATTGGATTGGTTTAACGGCGGATCAAAAAAAATTCCCAAAGGGGCAACCTTTAAGGTGAAAGATATAAAAACAGGGAAAGTTTTTACCGTGAAACGCTGGAGCGGATATAATCACATCGATGCAGAACCGCTGACTTCATCCGATACTTCAAAAATGAAGTCCATTTACGGACACTGGAGCTGGAAGCGCCGTGCTGTTCTGGTAAAATACAACGGCCATGTATATGCGGCATCCATGAACGGGATGCCGCACGGCACGTCAACAATTTCGGACAACAAGTTTGACGGTCATTTCTGTATTCACTTCAGCGGAAGTAAAACTCATGGTTCAGGAAAGGTTGATAAAACGCACCAGAATTGCGTGAAAGAAGCGCTTAAACATTCATGGTAAAAAATCTTGACAATATAAGATGACTATGATAAATTATTTGATGGTTCTGAGAACCCGCGGCCGTAGACAGCCGGTACCGGAAACGGTTTAATGGGGCTTTTCCCGCCTGCCGAGGTGTAAGTGAATTGTGATAATATTCCCTTGCGCCTGCTCGCAAGGGTTTCTTTATTATGAGCCGGGCTGGAGGTGTAATAGAATGAGCAGTAATCTTGAGATGAAGAAGCAGGTTGTTTCTGAAATCGTGGAGAAGCTGAAGAATGCCGAATCGATGGTAATTTGTTCCTACAGCGGACTGACAGTTGAACAGGTGACCGAACTCCGGAAGCAGTGCCGTGAAAATGATGTGCATTACTGTGTTCTGAAGAACCGCCTGGTTGCCCGTGCCGTAAAGGAACTGAACATCGAAGGGCTGGATGCGCTTCTCGAAGGCCCGAACGCATTTGTGTTCGGTGAAAAGGACGTTACCGCAGCACCTAAAATCATTAACAGCTTCATTGAGAAGAACAAGCTGACCTCTCTTGAAATCAAGGGTGGCCTGATCGGTAATGAAGCAGCGGATGTGAAGATGATCAAGGAGCTGGCCGCCACGCCCAGCAAGGAAGAACTGCTGGCCACAATCGTTGGCTGCCTGATCTCCCCTGTTTCTGCGCTGGTTTCCGTGCTCGAGCAGATCGCCGAGAAAAAGGAAGCTGCCTAATTCCTGTTGGATGTTTACAAGCTGTATGATGAAAATTGGAGGTTATTGAAAATGACGAATCAGGAAATTCTCGAAGCAATTGAGAGCATGTCTCTGCTTCAGGTTAAGGAACTCGTTGACGAACTGAAGGAAAAGTTCGGTGTGACCGGCGCGATCGCGGTAGCGGGTGGCCCTGCTGCCGGTGCTGCTGCCGCTGCTGCTGAAGAAGAAAAGACCGAATTCGACGTCGTCCTGAAGGATGCCGGCTCTGAAAAGATCAAGGTCATCAAGGTTGTCCGTGAAGTGATTTCCGGCCTGGGCCTGAAGGAAGCAAAAGACATCGTTGAGTCCGCTCCCAAGACCATCAAGGAAGGCGCTTCCAAGGAAGAAGCCGAAAAGATCGCTGAGCAGTTCAAGGCTGTCGGCGCGACCGTCGAAATCAAATAATCTGATTTCAATTACAGGCAGGTGCTTCAGGCACCTGCTTTTTTTGTACATGAAAGTCTCCCCTTTTATATCTCAGATATTATGATATAATAATAAAGTAAGTATATTTGGAAATATCAGCGGGGAGGAATGGTTTTTCATGGAGTTCCGCAAAAGGGTGGGTTTATTCCTCCTGGCTGTATCCTGCCTGTTTTCTTCTGCGGGCCTTTGCGAGGATATCAGACTGGACCCGGTTTGGCCGGTGCCGGATTATGTTACCCATTTGCTGGAAATTGCTTCAGGAGAAGTGGGATATACGGAAAAAGAACACGGATGGACAAAATATGGTGACTGGGCCGGAGATCCGTATTGCCAGTGGTGTGCGGAATTTCAGTGCTGGTGTGTGAACCAGGTGGACGAAAAATACGGTACTTCCCTCCTGAATGAAGTTTATCCGCGCTATTCCGGAACAAATACCGGCAGGAATTGGTTTATATCAGCCGGCAGGTATGTAATACGCAAAGGTCAGGTAGATGGCTGGGGATATGAATGGCTGAAAGGACAAAACTCATTTATTTCTTCCGGAGATTATATTCCGCAGCCTGGAGACTGGGTATTCTTCACCTGGACCAGTGATACGGATACCGATCATGTCGCTCTGGTGGAATACTGTACCCAGAATACAGATGACGGTTCTGTCAGCGTCCATGTGATTGAAGGAAATAAACCCTCCTCGGTTGCACGGGATAAATATGACCTGAACTATTCTAGAATTCTCGGGTACGGAACTGTGCACGATGTGGCCGATATTACAATGCAGTATGGCTGTAAGGGGAAAAAGGTATTGGAATTGCAGGAGAAACTGGCTTACCTGGAATTGCTTGCAGAAGAACATGTAACAGGTACGTTTGGCACAGCGACAGTCGAATCAATCAGGCAGTTGCAGCAGGACCCCGCCAATCACCTGAAGGTATCCGGAATAGCCAATATTTCCACACAGCAGAAAATCAATGAATTGTATGAAACGAAACGAGACCTGGATCCGAACACCTGGCAGGTGATTGATTCGGAGGAGGACTGACGATCCGGCAAAACCCGGTATACACGGAGGAATACATATGAAAAGACTGACAGCAATCATGATTTCTGTGGTTTTGCTGTTTTCCGCATTCAGTGCATATGCATCGGAAAACCAGGATTCTGCCGTATATTCCTATGATTTTGACCTGCGTTTCCATCTGGATGCGGAAGGATTCCAGCCCCGTATCCGTTCCCATATCCGCGGATATGCTGAGCTGCTGGATATGCTTTCACTGAAAGGCAACCTGACCTGGTCTGCAGAAACTGGATCGATGGACCTGGATCTGAGTATCATCCCACTGACGAATCCGTCTGCCGCAGTGTCCATGCATTTTTTCGGAATTCCGGAACACATCTGTATGTCGTCATCCCTCATCGGAAATGAAACGATCTGGTTGAATAATTATGTTCTGATGGAATTCGCGCTGAAATCCTGGAACAATCTTCATATCCCCCTTCAGTATATTGCTTTGCTTTTTCCATATGTTACGGAAAATGCATTTCATCATCTGATCGCAGACTGGAAGGAAACCATTGGTACGGTAACAAGAAGCCAGGCAGTCAAGATGGACAAACTGAGAAAAGTCGCAGATCTCTGGTCCAAAACGCTTCAGGAAGATCAGCGACTGATTTACTGGATTACCGGTTTATCCGTTCTTTCGGAGGATCATCTGATTCTGGAAAATGAAATCAATAAGCTGCCGGAGTATCTGTTGCAGAATGTTGCTGTCAATCGCGATCTTACGGTTCGGGTTGAAGGCGATACGATTAAATGGATGAATCAGGATAAACTGGTACTGTATGAAGCGTCATCAGGCGGAGATTCGTGGGCATACACGCTTCCCCTTACAGATAATGGATATGCACCTGCCCTTTCATATTCGTCTGCATCCTCAGACGGATTATCCGATATTTCCATCATTGGATCATATCATCTGCAGGATGGCGAAAATGCAGATACCGGAGAAACAGAAGGAATTCCTTCTTCCCTGCTGGACTTCAGGCTGGGAATCCATTCGATTCCGGAAAAATGGCCGGTGAATTCATTGTTTTCTGCTGATCTGGAAGTAATCGGATCAGTACTTCCGAATTTCGACATTCAGATACGCGGAGAGACAAATGAAAGCGGAGATTTTTCAATCTCCGTAAATAATCTGGCGGATGGCTCTGCAGATTCGGCTGGCATACTCACATGCAGCGGAACATTTATTCCGGTTGAGCCGCAGGCCGTTCCTGCATATAATGCTGCCGATCTGACAAGGCATTTCAATGTATTTTCTGTAAACGACAAGACAGTCAGTGATTTCTCCCAGAAAATCCGTCGCCCGCTGATTACCGGTATACTGAATTTCCTGGATGAAGTGCCTGCAAGAGCTTGTCAGAGTGTAATGGATGACATGGAGGAGTACGGACTCCTGAATCTCCTCCTGGGTGAAGAATAAGGGTTTTGTGGATTAATCAGGAAGCTCTCCGTCAAATACAAATTCAGCCGGGCCTTCCTGGTATATAATTCCGTCTTTCCATTCAATCAGAAGATTTCCGCCGTTCAGTTTCAGAACGGCCTTTTTTTCGGTCCGTCCACTGATAGCTGCAGCGGCCAGGGTTGCGCATGCGCCGGTCCCGCATGCCAGGGTTTCACCGCTCCCCCGCTCCCAGACACGCATCCGGATACAACCGGGATCAATCACAGTGGCGAATTCCACATTGGTACGGTTCGGAAACAGCGGATGACATTCAATCATCTTTCCGATGGTATGCACATCGAAATGGTCTGCATCATCAACAAATATAACTGCATGGGGATTTCCCATATTGACCCGGGTAAATGAATAGTTTTTTCCGCGGACGGAAAGCATTTCATTCATCGGACCGATTTCAGGCCGGCCCATATCAACCCGTACGGATGCGGCTTTCCCGTTTTCATCCCGGATGATCAGGCGTTTGATACCGGCGCCGGTTTTCAGGGTGATTTCTGTTTTGTGGCACAGACTGCGGTCATACACGTATTTTCCGATACAGCGCGAAGCATTTCCGCACATCTCCGCTTCGCTGCCGTCAGCGTTGTACATTTTCATTTCAAAATCAGCGGTTTCACATGGTTTGATCAGGACCAGGCCATCACTTCCGATTCCAAAGTGACGATTACTCACCCGAATGGAAAGGGCGGAAGGATCCTGTACCTTTTCTTCAAAACAGTTTATATATACGTAATCATTGCCGAGCCCCTGCATTTTGGTAAATCTCATTTCACATTCCGTCCTTTTTACTCAACATAACCGGATACTGAAAACCCGTCATTATCTTCAACAAGGACAACCTTTTCCTCTTCTTCCTTCGGATGGCCCTGACGGATGAACTGGTTCAGTTCCTTAAGGCGCGCTATACGGCTTTGAACCCGGTGGCCGGTCAGCGCTTTGCTGCGGTACTGGTCAAATAGTGCACGGACGCCCATGGTAACGGGAATGGCCGCCCATAAGCCGGTTGCGCCAGTAACCACAGTACCGATTCCGATTGCAGTACCGGTTTTAACCATTCGGAACATACCGTCTTTCAGGCCGGTTTTACCCGGTTTTTTCCCCAGCAGGACCTTGGTGCCTTCTGTAGCGGAAATAATCACAAAAGGCAGGACGCCTCCGATACTGCTGCTCAGTTCTGCCAGCAGGCCGGTTTCTTCCAGCAGGCCGGTATCCACGGCGATTTTGTCGACATAGGTCAGGCCGGTGGCAATTGTGTCAACAACTGTATCATGTTGGCGTTTTCGATATTCATGGACGATTTCTTCATATTTCTTCATTGGGATAATCCTTTTCAGAAGAATTTTTGGATAATGGTAACAAGGACCCAGGCCCCGGCGGCGATTCCGACAAGCCATGTCAAGTCGCGTACGATGCTTCGGCTGTTTTTGATTTTTGAAGATTCTTTACTTGCTTTTTTTTCCAGGACCGCAATCCGGTTTCGAAGCTCGGTAATGGTCTGGTCAACAGCATTTTTCTCTTCATCAACTGTTTTTTCAACCAGGTCAATTTTGCTTTCAACCTTCTGGATATGACGGTCTTCATCGGTAATCATTTTGTCTACTTCGCGACGGAGTTTGGACTGGTCTTCGCAGAGGCCTTCAGCCACCAGGGTCATTTCAGCGGTAAAATCCTCGATGAGCTTGGCAGTGTTTTCCCCTTTTACCAGTTTCAGGGCGCCGTTCCAGAATTTCTGGGCCCCGTTTTCAGCTTTCGCCTGTTCGGGAACAGACAGGTTTCCTTCCGGACCGGATACCGGAATATCAGGGTTTACAGAAAGCTTGGTATCTGCCATATTCAGTCTCCTTTATCAATATCAGATATGGGTAATGTAACGGTCGCCGCATATCAGCTGGATACTGTTGTGGAGAGGTCTTCCCTTCTGGTCATACACAACTTCCCTCAGTCGGATCAATGGGTCTCCGGCTCGGATGTCAAGCAGTGAAGCATCGGTATCATCTGCGAAAACCAGGGATATTTCGTGGGTTGCCTGATCCGGTTCAATACCGTACTGCCGCAGGACCTGATATAGGCTGCCATTCAGGTTTTCATTCTCAAGATAGGCATAGGCCATTGGGAAATGATTGGTTTCAAGTGCGACTGGAATTCCGTCTGCACGCCAGACGCGGATGGTTTCAATAACATGCTCCCCGGGTGAAAGGCCCAGCTCTTCACAGTCGGCGGAGTCTGCTGGCTTTTCCGTAATCCGGATTACGCGTGTCCCGGCCCGTTTGCCGCTTTTCCGGCAGGAATCATGAAAGCTGTGGATACTTTTCATATCGCGGCTCAGTACCGGTTCAGACACAAAAGTGCCTTTTCCCTGCTTGCGTTCCAGCATTCCGTCTGCCGTCAGCTCAGCCAGGGCCCGGCGCACAGTTACCCGGCTGACCTGGTAAATGTTTTCCAGCTCATGCTCGGGAGGAATGCGGCTGCCGACGGGATAATTTCCTTTTTCAATATCTTCGGCAATCCGTTGTTTCAGTTGATGATAGAGCGGACTGGAACTGACGTTCAGGAGCTTGCTCAAATTGCTATGCCTCTTTCTGTTGTATTATAATGTTTCAATACAACATAATGATATTAACACCAGAACAGTCCAAAATCAAGAGTTTGCCGGATTTTTATCCGGCAAACTCTTATCATTGTGGTTGAGCCTTTTGAATACCAAGGGCTTTTTGGGCGACAGGATAAACATATATTCCGATCAGTCCGCATGCGATCAGCTCACCGGCCCCGACTGTCAGTACCAGGAACCACCATGCATCCGGTACATGATAAGCATAGATCAGCACGATCGGAACAATAATCGCATTGCTGAGAACCGGCGGGATCCAGGACCACTGCGGGGCCTTTTTTCGCATCATCCATGTTCCGACAGCTCCGATTACGGTTGCGAGTGTTCCAAAGATAACGTCCTGCCAGGGACTTCCCATAATGAAATTGGCAATCATGCATCCGATACTCAGACCCGGAACAGCGGCTGGTGTCAGGCAGGGCAGCATACACAGGGATTCGGAAAGACGGACCTGAATCACACCGCTGGCGAGACCGAACAATTGTGAAACCAGGGTTAATACCACATACAGTGCGGCAATCAGACCGCCATAGACAACGAACTGGGTGGAACTCTTTTTCATGTTTCAATTCTCCTTTAGTTTTGTTTTAGGTGAGGAAGGTCTCGAACTCACCACGCATAAGCGCAAATGGCAGTATACAGGATTTTCCGGATGAAATCAAGCAAATAAAAACTCCGGAATCGATTGATTCCGGAGAACGGGATTCTGAAATCAGCGCTTGCTGAACTGGGGAGCACGACGCGCAGCTTTGAGGCCGTACTTTTTCCGTTCCTTCATTCTCGGGTCACGGATCAGCAGGCCGGCCTTCTTCAGCGTACCGCGAAGCTCAGGATCAGTCTTGCACAGGGCACGGCTGATGCCATGACGGATCGCACCGGCCTGTCCGCTCAGTCCGCCGCCCTTAACGTTCACCATCACATCGAAGTTTCCGATGTTGGTCAGATTCAGGGGCTGACGAACAGTCATCTTCAGGGTTTCAAGTCCGAAATAATCGTCGATATCACGCTTGTTGATAACGATTTTTCCATCGCCGGCGACCAGACGAACGCGGGCAACGGCTTTCTTGCGGCGACCTACAGCATTGTATTCTACCTTAGCCATTTTGTTTTACTCCTTTCCGCGTCACTTCAGGTCGAGCACTTCAGGCTTCTGAGCAGCCTGGTCATGTTCGGCTCCGGCATATACTTTCAGTTTCTTGGCCATCTGACGGCCCAGGGGTCCCTTGGGCAACATGCCGACAACGGCACGACGGACAGCGAATTCAGGCTTTTCAGCCATCAGCTTCCGGTATTTGGTCTCTTTCAGGCCGCCGGCATATCCGCTGTGATGATAATATATTTTCTGATCCAGCTTTTTACCGGTCAGGATCGCTTTGGAAGCATTTACGATGATGACAAAATCACCGGTATCCATATTGGGCGTATAAATGGGCTTGTTTTTGCCGCGCAGGATGTTTGCAACCTGGCTGGCCAGACGGCCCAGTACCATTCCATCTGCATCAACGACATACCATTTGCGGTCAATGTCGGCAGTCTTCGGAATAAACGTCTTCAAGACAATTCCTCCTCAAGTATTGTGGATAATCTTACCGGTCATGATGGTCAGCATGAACGGTTACAGTCAAGAGCTACCGGGGCTAGCGGAGCTTTTGAAACCAAATCTTATATTACTGCTGTTTATATATGTTGTCAAGTAATGAATTGCAATATATTGGAGGATAATTTTGGATTCCGGTTGCGGATGATCATTTTTCATATCCGGATCCCGAGTTGACGCATTTTTTTGCGCAGCTGGACGGCATCCTGGTGAAATACGACTCCGTTCCAACCGCACGTAATGGCAGCGGCGACATTGGCTGGCGAATCATCCACAAAAAAGCACTCTTCCGGATTCAGGAGAAATCGGTCGGTAAAGATCTGATAGATTTCACGCATGGGCTTGACAACTTTTACGTCACAGGAAATAAGCTTGCCGTCAAAATACCGGCTGACAGGAAATAAAGGCCAGTAACGATGCTGGGCCGTGCTGGCATTGCTCAGAAGGAAAAGACCGTAACCGGCTTCTTTCAATTCTGCGACCAGTTCACGCATTCCGGTGAATTCATCGCCCGGAATCGCCCAGTGATGGAGCAGGTTGCTGACAACTGGATGAAGTCTTTCCGGAAATCTTTCCAGGATGAATGGCTCAGCTGTTTTTTCCTCCAGAATTCCACGATCCATCTGCGCCCATTCAACAGAATTGAACAATTCATCCAGAATAAGTTTGCGGTCTTCCGGATCAACGATCCCTTCCCGTTCGATGAACAGCGAAGGGTCAAATCTGATCAGGACGTTTCCCATGTCGAACACGATATTCCGGATCATTGGCGTTATTCCTCCTTCAAAGCCCATCATGGAAGAAGCAGGCTGTTTCGAAGCCCTTTCGGATAGTGATTTTTGATGATGCCGCCGGTTCCCTTTCCCCAGCCGAGCGGCATTCCGCGGCATGTGACAACTGTCCATCCCGATTCATCTCCGGCCAGTGTTTCACCGGCCAAATAGCGGACTGCATGTTCCGGATCCACAATGCTTTGCTGGATGGAAGAAGCAGCAATATAAGCTGAAGCGTGATCAGGGATATAGTAATGATCATGGATCTCCCCCAGATGCAGTCCGATACGGTATACGGGTATACCTTTGATATCCGGCAGGATTTCCATATGGATCAGTGTACGGCCAAGAACATGAGTCGCGTGCGGAAGACCGGGGAAAGAATCCGCAAACCGGCCTGTATCCCCCGGCCCGGCCTTTGGCAGAGATGAATCGGATATGAACCGGCATTCACTGTTTCCTTTTTTTCTCAGCAATGCTGCAAATTGTCCCTCCCCTTTTGTCCGATGCGGGTAACAGGTAAAAACTCCGTTTTCACCATCCGCTCCGGGCAGGCGGAATGATTCAGCTTCCCATTCACTTTGACCGTTCAGAAACCATCGGATCATGTTTTCATTTTCATCAGGATTGAATGTACACGTGGAATATACAAGACGACCTCCGGGACGTACCAGTTCAGCAGCTGCAGACAGGATTTCACGCTGCCTGGAAACACATCCGGACGCCTTTTCCGGGGACCATTCGTTTCTTGTTCCGGGTTCACGACGGAACATGCCTTCACCGGAGCATGGAACATCCGCAAGTACGGCATCAAAAACTCCCTTCCAGCGGGATGCAAGGATTTCAGGTCGTGCACTGGTCACAACGGCATTTGTAATACCCAGGCGTTCGATATTCCGGCTCAGGATCATCGCTCTTTTCGGAACAATCTCATTGCATACCAGCAGGCCATTCCCCTGCATGGCACATCCGATCTGCGTGGCTTTTCCGCCGGGAGCAGAACAGAGGTCGAGGATTTTTTCCCCGGGACGTGGATTCAGTATTTCTGCAGGAAGCATTGCTGCAGGATCCTGCAGGTAAAAAGCCCCCGCTTCATGCCATATGGTGGTTCCGGGGGTTTCATTTGCGGACAGATACCATCCGTTTTTATCCCATGGGATCCGGTCTCCGGTCATCCATCTCCCATTTTCTGTGCAAGGTTTGAGCGGGTTGAAACGGATTCCGTGTATAGCCGGCTGGTTCAGCGCCTGTATAAAATCTTCAGTTTCATTGCCCAGCTGTTTTTTGATACGATGAAGGAATGCCGGCGGTAGTTCATTGATCATATGTCATCCATCCATTCCGGAACCATATATCGGCATACAGTCACTTTGGGATAAAGACATTTAGCCTGATCAATGATTCCGGGCATTCCGGCGGATACTACGCATGGAATGTTCATCCGGGATGCGCAGGCAGCGGTTACAGCTTCACCTTTTTCAATCATTTGCGGAGTTGTATCATTGGCCAGATTGGTATTATTGATCATCATATCAATCTGCATACGGCTGCGGTTACAGATCCGGAAAGCCAGGTCCGTGATATCTTCCCGGTTTTCTGTCAGGGGTCGCATACAGTTGACGACAAGCGCCATAACCGTTTGATTTCTGAAGCGTTCAAATGCATGGTGGTATCTGCCGAGTGCGGCTGCGCCGGTATCATCTCCGCCCACATCAAAAATGACTTTATCTGAAGGCAGTTCAAAAACGCTCTGGATTTCCGCCGGAAGGGCAGGAATATCCACAGTCGTCAGCGCAAACGTCGGCATCAGCATTCGGACACCTGCTTCTTCCATTTCCTGGTATTTTTCTCCGCTTCTGAAATAGGGATTGACGATATCCAGGTCAACGAGTGTTGTACGTAGGCCGGCTTTTGCATAGGAATAAGCCAGGTTAAGGGCGAGTTCTGTTTTGCCGCTTCCATAGTTGCCTGTCAGGATGATAAAACGTTTATGACCGAATTCCTGAATCATCTGCAGATTCTCCGTTGTCTTTCCAGTTTCTGGGATACACAGGGGTATGATACGCTTCCGATTGGTCAATAACCGGCTTTGGAGGATCAAAATGAATCATATCTTCTTCCGGATTTCCGAATAGTTCAGAAACATTGATTCGTCTTCTTCTGGGGCGAACAACAGGGTCCGGGGTTCGTCTGTCATGATCGGGTTCATTTCCGGACTGGGAATCATATTCCGTCTGCGTCACAGGACGACGGTAAGGACTGTCGGCCGGAACTTCGTTATTTCTGTATTCATTCCGCTCTGTATTCACATTCTGTATGATAAGCGGATCTGGATTGCCGGGTTCATATACCGGCAAATCAACATGGACAGAAGGCGCTTCCCCGGAAAAACCTGTCTCCTGGTTCGACGCAAACAACGGCTGGTATCCGTTATCAGAAGAATGATGATTTGGATTGATTTCAGATCCGGATGAAGGAACGGATGCCGTATTCATTTGACTGGAGCGGTTATTCCTTTTCTTTCGGTCAAAATAGCTTCTGATAACATCCAGCGGTCGCCAGCGAAAAAGATATACGGATAAATCAGTAATGGTTCCGACTGCAAATAAAATCAGGACAATCACAATCCAGTGATTGCCGATCCATGTAAATAAATTTCCGCCGTTTTTATCTGTCAGACCGGACCAGATCAGGAATACAACTGTCCGGAACCATCCGATCATCAGCGTGAAAACGGTATTGGCAAAACCGCTCATGATGAACTCCCTGCTTTACTTTTCGGATTCAACCGGTCCGACTTCCACCGTAACAAGGATTGTATCGTTGGAAAGGACCGCATCACTGGATGGTTTCTGAATCTTGATTTCAAATACTTTGGTATCGGTCAGCCCGTTGACATTGACAGGCTCAACCGGCAGTTCATTGAGCTGTTCCAGCACACCGGAAGGCGCTGCCACTGAAATGGTTTCCGGGGTGAACCGGGGTCTCCCCTTGATTTCATAACCTTCTTCGGGGTACCCTGTTATCTTGATACTTTCTGCGGCGAGATATGACTGAACCGGCAGAATTGTTGCGGAATAGAAAATACTGTCGAAATCCGATCCGAAACTGGAAGAAATTTCGAACAGGGAACTGTCAAGAGGTTCTCCGGCATTATCGAAGAAAACGAGCTTCTCTTCGTTCTGGTAGGTTCCTTCTTTCCAATCAATGGATTCATAATCCACATATATTCTTGGACGGGAGATGGATGTCACCAGTTTTTTCGGTCCGCTGACAGAGATTTTGTCAGGTTCAATTGTCAGGTTTGAAATCCACCAGTCATCCGGTTTGTCGCCTTTGAAATCTGCGGTAACCGGAAGTACCTGCCGGGTTTTGTATTCATCCACATCGACGGTAATAAACGAAGGACTGACGCTGATCACTTCACCGTATGCTGCATTTTTGCTGTAAAGGATGTTCAGTTTCTGCTCACCGGCAGAACGAATCCGGCTCAGGTCAACTCTGAGATTGTAGGCGCCTGATTCAGCTGCGTCATACTGAAGCTGCGGAACTGCAGCGGTAACATTGATATTGCTCAGGAGTTCGTCGATATCGGAAGTAACAATGTAATTGTTCCGTCGGAGAGTGTCGGATCCGATCACTGTAACAGGGACATTCTGGAAGACTTTTTCGCGGGTGACGTTTTCATCCTGGGAAATCAGTCCTGCCCAGAGAATAACGGCAATAATGACGGCCAACAGTTTCAGCCAGCCGTTATGGAGGAACAGATGACGGATTCCTCGCGTAATAAGTTTCAGGAAAACAGACATTCTGTTTTCATTCTTTTCCTGTGTCATTTTCTGGGCACCCCCAATCCTGAACGTAATGCTTTCAGAACAGAAGATATCCAGGAAGATTTATCCGAGTAAATCTCAAGCAGAAGCTGCCGCAAGCCTTCCATGGTCATCGGACGGGTCAGCAAGCCATCCCGGGCCATGCTGATAATTCCAGTCTGTTCAGAAACAACCAGGACAATAGCATCTGTATTTTCGCTGATTCCCACGGCTGCGCGGTGGCGTGTTCCAAGTTCCCGGCTGACGCCGCTGGCTTCAGCAAGTGGAAGGATGCAGGCAGCGGCCATAATTATTTCATCCCGGATAATTACAGCGCCGTCGTGAAGCGGGGTATTTGGTTCAAAAATGTTTTCCAGCAGGGGGGCTGAGATTGACGCATTCAGTCGGGTACCGGTTTCAATCACATCTTCCAGGCCGGTCTGTCGTTCAAATACAAGGAGTGCTCCAACCCGGCGTTTGCTGAGATCGGAAACAGTCTGGATGATTTCAGAGATCAGAATGCCATAGGAATCTTCTTCATGCCGGTGCTCGTTGTTTTTGGTGATCAGTTTGCTTCGACCCATCTTTTCCAGCGCTTTCCGGAATTCAGGCTGAAACAGGATAACAAGAACAATCGGACCGTTCTGAAGAATGGACCGGAGAAGCCAGTTCAGGCTGACCATGCCGAGAAGATTGCTCAGGAAAGCAATCATAAGCAACAGAAACAGCCCTCGAAGGAGGGCGCTTCCCCTTGTATGTCTTGTCAGCAGAAGCAGTTCATAAAGAATTACTGCAACAATCAGAATATCAATAATGTCATTGAAACCGAGCCGGTGTGTCAGATTCCATATCATGTTACGGATTGTACCCATGATATCTCCCATCTGATCACCTCCTCGCCGCTCATTTAATTATACACGAGCGTCCGGGAAATGAAAAGACAATTTTTCCA
>AUXO017571854.1_pt1 | contig 15440 bp, 9 predicted proteins | sample 768731 | NCBI WGS metagenome assembly AUXO01 (sample SAMN02715735, study PRJNA202380) | gut metagenome | biome: sheep rumen | host: Ovis aries | place: New Zealand: Palmerston North
GTTAGATCTTTGTCAACTGGTACTGGAACTTCTAAATCATTTTTAACATAGAGAACCTCAGGATGTTGATCTTCTTTGTTCTCTAGTAAAATCTTTCTTGGAGAACATAAAATCACGTTATCCGGAGATAAGATACAATACTCTGTAAAACCACATCCAGTGACTTGTTTATTTATAATACTAGGAGATTCAGGAAGTTTAAACCCATTCCACTCACTAATAAACCTAATTCCAGATGGAACATTAATTTTTACCTTTTTCATAACAAGACAATTGGGAGTATTTCCGAATTGATTTCTTCATATATAAAGAGATAAAAGGATATAATCAATCATTCTTTATTTTTATTATACTATATTATATATTTACATAAAAATAGTGAAAAAATAAAGAATTTTTCCTATTTTCCTTTAATAGAAATCTAAATATCTTCTTCAAGTTTCATACGAATATGAAATATTCGTACTTCATAAAGACCTCAAGGCTTTTAAAAAATTTTTGAGGCATAGCCGAATAAATTTTTGAAATGGCGTGGAGGGTTGAGGTCTTTATGATAGTTTATTCTTTTTTTTTCTTTATTTTGTTTTATGTTGAAATTATATAGGAAATGCTCCTTATTGTCGGTTCGACGGGACTGCCTTTTGCTCTTTAATAAATTTTATACTTCACCCTTATAATAGAAAATAAAGAAAACTGAATTTATTATGGAAAAATACTTATTATCTACAGGAAAGTCCACCTATAAATTAGAGTTGTATATATTAGATCAATTTAAGATATATCTTACTGTAAATCCGGGAGATATTCCTGGTAATTCTTCACTTGGATTTGATTTTACTTTAACTAATGTAATGAAGTCAGATTTAAGGTCAGAGTTGAATAAAAGAGTGTCTTCATTAATTCAAAAGATAAGATCTAAGCACGGAAATGATATAGACATTTCAGTAAATTCTTTAGATATTATTAATGAAGAAACTGCTAATTTAGTAATTACAGTAACTGCTGGTGGAACTGTAACTGATAATATTAATCTAACTTTATTTAATTAAGTAAGATGAAATCACTGTTAGAATACAAAACATTATATAGACAAATTGCGTCTGATTTGAATTTACAGGGAGATAGTGTAGAACTCCTTGTACAGTTACTTGCCAATGCTTCCTATATTGAAGAAGTTCAGAATATAACTTATGCAAGAGAAGCTAGTTTGGAGACAGCTACTTTTATGAATTCGAAAATAGTTCATTGTATAAATCAGATGTATTCAGTCTTTAGGGGAACCTGCCCTAGAGTAATAATGAGATTCAAGCCAGATAGAATCCAATCCTTTAACTTATTTGACGAAATAGTAGTATCTAATAATTTTAAAATATATTATTTAGGATACTATAATGAAAACGTCGGCGAATCTAAAGCTGGTTCTGAGGCTGTGTCTATTGAAGAAGGATTTACTTATGCCCCTTTATCAATCAACGTTTCAGACATAGCTAATGAGGAAACTTTTATCATTATAGGACTTCTAGCTAAAGAGGTTGTAGATAAAGATTGGGTGATTACATCTTCAAATCCTTATTACGTAAATTGCAATACTAGTTCTGACTTAAGTAATGATATGTATGTAAAGATTGATGGGGAGGCTGGATATGTACCAGTAACTAGACATTTTTCTGATCATATAGAGTATAAAAGAATATTCGATCTAACTTTACCTGACTTCGGTTCTAGGTTATATTTTTCAGGAGTTATAGATGATAGCGCCAGTACAAAACTTAGTGCAAGATATTTTAAGTACACTACATTAAGTGAATATAATGAGTCTGAATTAAAGAAGGTTCGACTTAAAGGAACTGAGCTAATCTCTTTCTCTGAATTAACTACTTCTGATGGTACTAGTTGGTTAGAGTCGAGAGGATACGGTTCTGATTCTGAGATTTATCCAGGTATATTATTTATCGATGGGAAGAATAGAGAATCGGTAGTATCTACTCATTATAATGCAAATAAGGAAAGATATCTAAATTCTATTATTCGTAGTAATTCAGATTTAGGAGCACTTTTAAAAGAGTTATATCCAGAGAAAGTGAAAAGTACTTACTATGAATATAATAACTCTACTACTGAATTTACAATATTCTATATTCCTAGAGGTGAAACAAAATTAACTACTTCTGATGTGAATAACTTTAGAGAAAATAGAAAGGGATATTTTGTAACCGATAATATTCTAGTTAGGGAAGGAAAGAGCTATGATGCAGTGTTTAATATAAAGCTGAGTCTTGTAGATATTTCTGATCCTGTTGATGAAGAAGTTAATAATATCTTAGACGAATATTCTAAAGAGTTTAATATAAATTTGGCTACTAGTTTATCTTTAATAAGGAGTACTTTAGACAAAATTTCAAATATTCGAGAGGTATCAAGTATCTCAATAACTTACCTTGAGAATGGCGAAGAAGTTAGTGAAGAGACTGTAAATAAAGATCTATCAAAAACTTATTTCAATATAAGTTCAATTATAACTTCATCTGAAAAATAAAAATGAAAATATTTATTCCAAAACACCTTCGTAACCTGACTGTAGTAGATCAATTAGCGAAGTTATTATCTGCCTATAATTCAGAAAAGGTCGAGGAAAAACTGTCTTCTGATGGCATAAATCAAGATAAATGTACTGATCCTGTTAAGAAATTTATCTACATGAGACTAGACTCTGAAGCAGAAATGTTTGCTACTGGTATACAGAATTATGCAGATGTAGTAAATTACTTAACTGCATTGTTTTATTCAGTGAAAGGAACCCAGAGAGTTTTAGAATATATGATAAAGTATCTAGGTTTTAATGAGAAGGAGATTATTTATGATGCCAAAACGATATCAATTTTTCCTTCTGAAGATACTTTAGTAGATGAAACCCTTTACTATAATTCTTTATTGTTGTTTTTAGAAGAATTATTGTACTTTGAAGATTTTAAAACAGATCTTGGTTCAGTTAACTTAGTAATAGATCACAAGGTTAGTACTAAAGTTCATGCTGGTAGTGACATACATCATTATAAAACAATAACAATTAAGCAAGTATGAGAATAGAAGTATTAGGAAACCTAGATAATGTTGTTACTGCTATATACTATACCTGGAAAGGAAATTTACTATTCCCTCCTAAGTGGGATGTAACCTCTGGATATTTTGTTCCAGAAGATTTAGTTCCACAGGCTGAGATCATTCAATACAAATCTTCTAGCAGTTCGATAGATTTAAAAGATTTTAAAGAGTATAACTATAAGCTATCTCCAGATAAAGGAAAATATTCAGACTATAACATAATGGATCTCTATGGAGACAAGACTAGAGAAATTATAGGAAATGATCCAGGAGATATAGAGAAAATTTCTAAATATGCTATCTCTACCATTTATGTTGATAAAACTGAAGATACAGATACTATAGGTTATTTTAAGTCTAAGATTTTATCAGGAGGAAGAGTAGTTTATCAGTTTCACGCTCCAGAAAATTGTTATAAGATAGAATTGTATGATAGCATTCTCTCTTTATCACAAGGAGAAGGAAATAGTAAAAACGGTCATAGTATTTTAGATGCTGATTTCGAAAATAAGTGTGCTGTAAATTTTATCAAGAGACCTATCATTTCTATTTATTTAGGGCCTACTGATGATAATATATTGAATCCAGATAAGTTTTACTACGGAAATAACTCTAAGCCTGAAGAAATGAAGGTTCTTACTACAGCACAAGAATATAGAGAATTAATCGAGGAAATAACTTGTACCAAAATAGTAACTCTCGTATCTTCTCTTGGTAATGTAGAGAATTTTTCTGTTGATATTCCACAATCTTGTTTTTATGAATCAAAAGACCCTTTGAGAAATTTAAATACGATTGCACTTAGGAATGATGAATGGTACGGAAGTGTGAATAGCATAAATCAAGTAAGCGTAAGGGATGGTAATTTATATGATTTAACTACTGGAACTCTTTTAGGAAATCAAAAAATGACTAATACGCCATTATTAGATTTAAAAAAGGACTTAGCTAGAATTAAGACTCAGTATTCTCAAGATCATACCTATTCAAAAGGCGATGTTACTTTAGTTGGAAAATTAGAGTACGTTAGTTTGTCTGATAATAATAAAGGTAATCAGCCACTTGTCTCGCCATTATGGATGTTAAAGACGGAGTTTGATAATTCATTTACTAAAACTATTGACTTAGTTATTACTCCTATTATTTCAGGACACACATCAAAAAGTTATCTGGTTTATGATTCTGGCTCTCCTATCTCTTTTGAATTTATTCCTGAGTATGGCTTTGAACTGAACCAATACACATTTAATAATAAGCCAGATGTATTAAGAACCGGTAAAGCTAATTTGATAAAGGATACTGATTTTGAATACCAGGAAACTTTATCTACTAGTGGAAAAGTGACTAGAAAAATAAAAATCATCGATTGGGAAAAAATTCTAGAAACTGGGAAAATAATTATCTCTCCTGAGGTCAAAAGTAAGAAGTGTATTATCCGAGTTTTGTATAGAGATAAATATTATAGTTTATTTGATACGCCTAGATTACAGAAATATCCTGGAAATGATTTTATATCAGGAGCGGATGTAGTATTAAATGGTAAAATTATATCAGATCCAGAGATATTAAATAATTTATCAGCAATTAGCTCATTAACTAATATTGGGGTTTCTGGAATTAATACGAAAGCTTTGGACGTTAAAGGTATCAATGCAACCTATACTTATTCTGACTTAACAACAAAAGAGGTAGCTTTAGAGAAACAAGATGATGATTTCATAGATAGAGAAATATCATCTGAAGTTATTTACACTATTATTGTGGAAGATAGAAATTACAATTGTAGAGTCTTCTATAATACGGAGAATTGGGAGGTTGAAGATACTTGTCCTATTGGTTATTATAACAAGCCTCTAACTATTAGATTTTACTCCATAAATCCTTCAGCTCCATTAAAGAGAATAACTGTTTATGATGAAACTGGAGAGAATTTGTTATATAACTATTCTATAAATAATACTAGTATAGTGCTGGATGAAAATGGAATGTATTCTATTACTATTCCAAGCATAGTAGAAAATCTAAAAATATTTATTGTAGATTAATTTTATGTTAATGAATAATGGAAGAAGCTTGATCTCATTTTTTATCTGGTCAGCTTCTGCAGAATATGAAAAAGGGGATTTAATAGCAAAAGGTGACTGTATTTATCGTTGTACTGCAGGAAATCCAACAAACAAAGAAAACTTTACTGTTATGGGAAGGGATCCTGAAACAGATAAAGAGAATTTTAAAGTTTATCCGGGGGAAATGATATCGACTGCAGATGAGTATTTCGAATTTGCAGAAAAGATGAAGAATAACGAGGACGATAGTCAGCTTGAGGATAAATTTATATCGATGCACGCCCTTTATGATATTCTCCAAAGACTGTATTTTGGGGTATCGACTAATGGCATTGTAGATAATTATATTTTAAAGACTGAGACAGGAATAGATTATCTTGTCAATGGGATTAAAGATTTGGATAAAGCGAATGATCCTGTTAATGTAATACTTCAAGAACCTGCTTTAAATAATGGTGTTTTAAAAGTTTCTAGAGATTTTTTTCCAGGCCTTTTTGTTACTGATCCTGATACTATAGAGTCTTCAAAGAATTATTATTCGTCAGATAATGTAGATAATACTGTAGTTATATTAAGACAGTATACTTATGACTACACTTCATCAAATGGATCAACAGTCAGAAGAAGAACCCAAGAATTAATTGACCCTGTTTATGGAGATATTTTCATTAGATACTCAAACGGCGTTTCTGATGAAGATGGGACTTACGTTTTTCCTATAGCTTCAGCTTGGAAAAGAGTGTCTATAGGTAATGGAGCTGTAAAAACTACTCTAACTGCACTTCATAATAGTTATCAAGAAATGTATGATAACTATGTTAAAATTTTGTCAGTTGAAGGGTCTACTTTTAAAACTATTTATCCATTATCTACACTTATCCCAGATCCTAATTATTATCCACTATCTAATGTGTGGATTAATGATCAATCTGGAACTGGAGATAGTAATAATTTGGGAGGATGTCTTTATACGGTAGTTGTTTCTTCTCAGCTTCGAACAGGTCTTTATAGAAATTATAATGTCACAATAGAAGCTCTTGAAATTAATAACGGGCCTAAGTCTTATTATCTTTCTGATTCAACCTATATTACTGCAACGAAAACTACTGATGAAAATGTTGGAATTTTGTTTTCAGTAACGGATAATAATGATGTTCTTGGGTCAGTAATTACAAACATTTATTACAAGAAAAATAATGAGCAGTAAACTTGACACTAATACTGTTCCTGGATATATTGATCACTTGGGAATAATAACTGATCAAAGACCTAATCCCGGTGAAATAAGTATAACAGAGAATGGATTTGTTTACCTTCCATACGATAAAGAGACTGACGATGAAATTGTTACTTTATTAAATAATTCATCTCAGTTCAGATCGATAAAATGCTCTGAACTAACTCGGGCCCTTTCTGCTAAGTCTTATTTTAGAGAGGGCCTTAGTTATGCAGAGAATGACAATACTTTTAAAATAAAATTAAATCCGAAAGCATTAGGAGGTGGAGAAGTACCTACTATAATTCACCCTATTTCTCAGGATGTATCCAAGTTCTCTGATGGTATTGAGTTTACGGATGAACAAACATTATCAACCGCAGATGTAATTTCAATAGATGCACGATATAGTTCATTGTATGAGAGTAATGATAGAGTGGGATTTGACTTTATGATCTCATCTGCAAATAATGGGGTGGATCTAGTTAATAATCGCCCTTTTACCATTACTTTAATATCTGGAGAATCTGACGTTTATACAGATACTATAAATTTTAACGGTATAATTCGGCATAGTGTCGGTCAGGGTTTAAGTGGAAGTGTAAATTTAGATGTAAGATACTCTATGAATTCCGGAAAAATTTATTCTGGAAATATAGCGTTTTCTGTATTTAACTATGATCAAAATTTAACATTAGAAAGTAAAAACTTCATTCAAGATATTAATTCAAAAGTTCAGGCTGAATTTATTGATGGAGTTTTTAAAATTTATCCAATGGACCCTAATGTAACTGAATGCATCATAAATAATTGTATATTAACTTATGCTAAGTCCTAATACAGGCGGATCTCAGACTCAGCTTTTAGGGTCAGCCGCAACAGCTTCTAGTAGTAAAAAAATAGTGTTGTTTAATCAGTCCCTTCTAAGCACTAAAATCTCTCTGTATGGAATGAAAAATTACTATAGTACGGTAATTTTAAGCAGCCCTCATCTTGATTTAGTAAGAACTGAAAAAGATACGTTCGAGTATAATTTTAAGAATGGAAAAATAAACGGATTTGACCTAATAATATATTTACAGGCAGATAATACTCCAATAGGTTTCACTGAATTTAATAATGTTCAAGGATTATCTAGGAATATTTCTATCCAAATTAAAATTACTACAACATCAAATAATTCTTTGGGTGCTGTTATTGATGGATGTAATCTTTCTCAACTTAAAGTAACAAATCTTTCCTTAATTTTATTAGGAGAAGAGGATTACGAGTACACATCAAGTAAAAAAGTGTTTGCTAATATTCCTGCACCAAAGACTAGTTATACTGTACACGTAGAAGATCTGGAACGAAATAAGACCATAGTTACATCTTCTAATGGAATTATTAGTTCTGGGTTTTATCACTGTAATGTACTGAAAAATAAGAATTATGATCCCCATGGAATTGGATTTACTAACTATTCTTTCTGTAAGAATGGATCTGATATCGTATTATTAGAGTGGGTTGATGATAAATATTCAATCTATTCTATGACGATGGCTAATTTATTTGGAAATCCTAGAGCTTATACTAGAGATAATTTAGATATTAGCACAAAAGGTAAAGTTACTCCAATTGGATCAACTAGTGGACAAGATATTCATACTAAAAGTGCTGGTTTCTGTGTAGTTCCGGCTTTTTCAGAAAATACAACTCAGAAAATAATTTCATGTTCTGGTAGGTATATTCTAGTAGATGTAAATGGAGAATCTAGAATTTATGATGTAATTAATGATAGATTTATAGAGTCTGAAGGAGAGTTAGTAGTAAATGAGAGATCTTTTAAAACTGGGCTTACTAGATTAGAAGCTGGTTGGGATAATTTCGTTCTAGCTTGTCCAGAATTGTTAAATCTATATATTGACGTTTCTCAGCTGTTTGTAAAGAATCTAAAAATATATAGAAGAATTGGATCTTGGTTTATTTTACAATATAATTACAGCACTAGTTCTGATTTATATATATGCGCTTCTCCTACTTCATCAATTTATTTAACTAAGGATGATCTGGATAAATTAATAATCCTTAATGATAATGTAATTCTTCTTAAAGAAGATAATTATTACGTTATGTATTACGGTTATGAAAAGACTTATTATTCAGAGAGGGCTAGAAATATTGTAGAAAGTGGAAATTTAAGCAAAGATGAAATAAATGGAAAGATCATCCTATTTAACAGTAATGGATCTTATGATGATCTTTACAGAGAATATTATGAAGAAGGAAACATTTTAATAATAGAAAAGAAAGAAGAACTATTCACTACCATTTTTAATAAATTTAGAAAGAATAGTTACCCAGTAGATATTATTGGGATTCCGGATATTATAGGTGGATGTGAAGGTTTGCTTTTTTATAAAAATGGAAAAACAATTAATTATTTATAAAATTATATGAAAGTATTTTTTAGCGACGAATTTAAGAAAGAGCTGAATATTCCAACTGAGATTTATTTATCAGCTTGGGAAGAGAAAACTGATGCTCTTTCAGAAAGTTCGATTATTGCTCTTTGTGCCTCTGGCGTAAGTAAATCTTTAGAGAATATAGAGCACACTGAGAGTAGATGTCTATGGGATACTTCAACTAAGACACTACAAATCAATATAGATAATATTAAAGTAACAATACCTTCTGGAGATTATCTAACCGCTACTGCAGGATATATTAAAGCTTTATTCTTTTATTATGGATATGAAGAAATAGTAAAACTTGCATTTGTATTAGTTCCTGAAAGTGATGATGAGTTGTGTCTTACTGGGAATAACATAATTAACCTTCAATTTTTAGAGAGTACTAGAGCGGAATTCGTAAATTATAGAAAGGATGTAATTAACGACTTTGATTTCTTAGAAGGTGTCTGGAGTGGAGTTAAGAATATCCTAGTTATAGATGAAAGTGATGAAGTTCTAGTTAGTAAAGACAGTTATTACCGATTTCTTAGAAAACAATCTGCAGAAGAGGGATGTAAAGAGGGAAGATGTATAGATGTAGATGGAGGTTATCAGAATTCTTACTATACATTCAAAACTTACAAACCTGGAACATTAAAGCCTGTATTGTTTGACTCTTCAGGATCAGCAATTATGACAAAGTATCGTTTACGAGCTGAAGGAGGTTATGTTCAAGTTAGGGGAACTGTTGAGTATGAAGAGTTCAAAGTAGGAAAGGATGGAGTAATAGAAAGAATTGGAAGCGGTATTACTGAAATTTCTGGTGTAGATGGTGTTACTATTGTAGAAGAAGAAAAGTCTCCTACATTTGTTTGTATTGTAGATAATACTTGGAATCGAGTAATCTATGCTATGCAGACTAGTTTTGATACTGCACCTTGGGGAATTTTCCATCTTGAATTATCTTTCCTTGATGAGAATAAGAATGTAAAAACTATTACTTCAAATAGTTTTAAACTAGTACAGGGAAGTTTTGAATCTTATGTTAAAATAATAGATCCAACAACTCCATATACAGAACTGAATAATTACTTGTTCTTATTCGAAGCAGATGGAACTACTGTACATAAATTCACTTTAGAGATTGCTACAGAAGAGGTTATTGATAAAAATAATATTAATATCTCTGCTGGAACAAAAGAGGAATTGGATTATATGTGTTCTAAATTTACTATAGAATATAGTGATCCAATATTTGAAGGAGATAAGATTAAATTCGAAGTAAGCCTTTCTACCAATCAGATAAATGAGTCTGAATCTATTCCTATTCCTTGTATGGTTAACAATGAATTTAAGTTAATCCCACTTAATATAGGTTTAGTAGATACAGACATTACTTATAAGCCTGGAGTTTTCTACTTAGTACAGAAACCAAAAACCCAAAAGCTTAAGGTATATTCAGGAGTAGGACCGGAAATAGATACTATAGTTCTTGAGAATAATCAAACTATGGGATTTATTGCACTTGGTACTAATGTTCAATCTGAGGGAGATTATTGGAAATTAACTTCTCCTGTAGATGGTGTAATTATAACTCCAGAAATAGGTGAAATTAACTGTTATTATGATGAAAGTACGGGGCAGGGAAATTTTTTAACGGCAAATCAGATAGCAGTAGAAGTAAATGACGTTCCTCAAAATTTAAAGGATACAGTCTATGGAGTTCTTCAATTTACAAGATACCTAACTAACCCTTTAATTACAGATAACTCAGATTGGAGAATGAATTTATCAGTCTCTACTGCATACGTTAAAGTGATTAAGAAAGGAAAGCCGCCTTACTTAACTGTTCCTGCTGAGCCTTTGGAATTAGAGAAGATTAAAGCAATGCCAGTAAACGTAAGCAGTAATATGAGTTTTTACTGTAGATTTGTTCCTGGCAATGAGTCTAGATTTTGGTTGGGAAGTAATTCATCAATTTATTCTGCTAATCAATTAATTCATCTGCTGTCCAATAATCCGGAATATAATATGAAGGTTTATGTTACTGGACAGACCGATGAGATAACTAATGTTGGCAAGAATTTATACTATATATCCAATACTTCAGGAGATTCTGTAGAAGTTCCATTAGTATTCGAAACTATGTTTTTCGATGCAATGTGCTTCAATGATAATACCGAATTTGGATCTGTAGAATTTTCATATACACCAGATTTTTTGAAGATTGAAGGAAAAGTAGTTATTAATATTGTGAAGAATGATTCTTTAGGCTATGAGATTGACTTTAGTCCTGATGTCGATGATGAGATTAATGACGGTCATTTAAGATATTCTGGCTATTTAACCTCAATAGATAAAAAGGTACTCTTCAATCAGTACTTCTTCGTTCCTCACGATAGTCCGCTGTATGTAAATTTCAACTGTAATTACTCTTTGTTTTACACGATAAGTGATACTAGTCCAGTTAATGTTGCTACCCTGGTTAATCTCGCTAATAAATACAATCTTCAATCAAAAATTTCAATCAGTGCGCCTTCAACCCCAGACGATTCGGCTTTATCGTACTTTAATCGATCCGTTAAAATTATTTTCCCTACATACGAAGAAGGAGTACTTAGAGGGTTTACTTTTGAATGTATAAATCCTAGTGGGTATTCACGTTATCCTCAGCTTCCTACAAAACTGTTTATAACTAATTTAGAGATCTATTTTGATCCTGAGTTGAAATATAATGCATATTATTTCTTCAAACTGCCACAGCCTCTTGCTCCTAAATGGGTAGGTTATACTAATTATAGGACGGCGGCTTTATTAAATAATAATTTAGGGCTTGGAACTAATAATACTTATTTCAATGAACCTTGGAATATTGTTAAGAATATAGGAGACGAGTCTGGGTATTCTGCTACTATAACTTATTCAGAAGTTAAGGAGAAAATGCCTACAGTACAACTAGGAGGACAGCTTATCTATAGTGATCAAAATGATTACTACCCTTCTAATTATTTTGCTAAAGTAGTAATACCTCTGGACATGGTTGAATATCCAGGAGGTGAAGAAGGTAATATTCCTACGGCACTGATGTATCCTAATTCAGAACAGTTTGTAGAGACATTAGCCATTACAGAATTTGCTGCAGGAGTTAAAATTAGTAATAATCCTTATGTTACTTCACCTCCTGCTAGTGCTAAGTATGTTATCAAGCAAGACGCCAATGCAGGACTACACAAGGGGGTATACTTTAGCTTAATTAGTAGCAATTCTTATAATAGTGATAGTGATCTGGACTCAACTTCGTTAGGAACCTTGTACTTATATTTCAGGCCGGATATTACTGGTTCTATACAAAAACAAGAACCGTACTTAGTTTTTGATGGAGGAAACGCTGAATCTGATTCGACATTAGCTCCTCAACCATATCCTAATGATAAAGGAACATGGTCTCAAGATACTGAAACAGCTGTATCGAATAATTACCCTGATTTCGTTCATCTATTAAGTATAGATTGGATATGGGATGAAGGGAATGAAGCAGGGTATGGCGCATTTAGTTCCGGTATTGGTTGGAATGATAATAATAGAATTGAACTTGTGGAATTTACAAGAGATTTATTATCCTCTTCAATATCACTACAATTGCGTTATGTCAAGGATATAGTTTATATGACAGACGTGGATGATATACCTTTTGTTGGTGGTAATATCAAGCCTGTAATAAACTACTCCTCATCATTAGTTGGAGACACAGTAGCTAATAATCCAGATGAAGCTGTTAATTGTATAGCAGAGAGCATTGGGGTTAATTTAATATCCAATAAGATCGATAATGCTGTTAAGATTAGTTGCACTGATAGATCTTGTGTTATTTCGGACTACTTATCAAACCCAGATCAAGTAAGTGCTGTTTCAGAAGATTTGGAATGGTCTGCTCCTTACACAATATCTGTAATGAAACAAGGCAGCTCTACTCCAGAACCAGGGTATGAGTTTGTTGTAAAAGGTGTACAGAAAGGTCATAATACAGGAATTGTAGTTAATGATAATCTGTATGTTGGAAAAGAAGTAGGAAATAATAATCATGTTCAAATTACAGTTAGTTCAGGTGATGAGAGTGTAGAAGTGAATTGTAAAGCTGTAACACTGCCTAACTTAGAGACTATATCTGGATTAGAAGTATTATGTGACTCCAATATTAGTTACACTATTGGAGATTCAAGCCTGGTATTCTCTTTCCCAAAAAATAGTTCGCCTATAGTAAATGTAATGAATTGTACTGTTATCTATCAAAATGAAGATGGCATTACGGATGAAGTTACATTTGTTATTAATCAAGGTGCTATAGTTCCTACGATTACTTGGGTTGATAGTGCAGCTAATGGTAACTTGATTCCTTTCTTGTCTGATGGAACTTGTATAGCTACTCACGGGGTATTTGATCCTCTGGTTACCACTTCGATAGATATTGTTTCAAATGTAAGCAAATTAAAAGCCTCAGATCCTCAAGGAACGCTTTATTTAGATGGAAATTATACAGGCGACTTATACGAGGAAGGTGTATCTGCTAATAACGACGTATTATATCACTTCGTTATAGATGTTCAACTCCCATTTAATAATACAAGAGCAAAAAGAGATGGAACATTGATTATATCAACTGAAGACGACTCTAATTCTATTACTATAAATTACTCACAAGGATATTATACCGTATTGATTAATAATAAGACGACTAATGAATTTACTCCGTCTTCAATGATTTCGATAGGTTCTTCGAGTGCTAGTAGTTACAACATGGCTTTAGTAGCAGAAAGAAAAGAGTATGTATATTCGTTGAATCAATGGACATTACAAACTACTAATGTCAATCTTCCAGAAACCATAAATAACTATTGGACAAATCCTAGTTATTTTATCTGTGACTCGGAAGGAACTGAATCTTTTGGTGTTAATTTTGATGAAATCTTTTCAGAATATACTCTTGAAGAATTAACCACTGCAATTTATAAACCAACATTGATATTAACTGTATCAGCGGCATCTAGTGGAGAGGTTAATTTCTGTATGAGAGATCTTAAAATTACATTAAGAGATGAAATATTCCATAAAAATACATATAATTATAAATACTATGGAAATTCATTAGAGTTCTCTTTCAACTTGTACTTTAATTATGTAATGGATTAATTTATAAAAAATAAGATTTATGGCTGTTATTGTTAATGAGGTAGAAGGAAGATATTCTACGGTTTATTCTAATGATTTCAAGGCAGACCCAGACATAGTCGTATCTGCACCTTATCAAGCACGTTTTTTGACTAATTGGGCTGGCGTAGATGATGAAAGTCTCTATAATGTCTTTGATCTTCGTGATGGAAGTGGGAATCTTCTTAATTCTACTATTGAATTTGTAGCGCCAGAACCTGCAGGTGAGTTAGCAACTGAAGAAGAACAGGCTGAAATTGATAAAGTTAATTCTTACTCTAATTTCGAGGGCAATAAATATGGAAAAGCAGTTGGAGTTGTTACTGTTAGAGTTACTCCAAATGCATCTCTTGCTGAGACTTACCCATATGCACTCGTTACTATCGATGGAAAGGAATATGATCTTAAGAAATTAGATAATGACTTTGTTTTCGATATGCAGAGAGATCACTTTATCGACATACACTGGGCTGGAGATGTTGTAGAGTCTTTCCGAGTTGTAGGTAAACGCTAATTGAAAATAAAAGACTCTTGGACAAATACTGAGGAAATGATCCTTAAAGTCCTTGAGTCTTTTTTATTTAAAAGATTTAAGTAAAATGAGTGAAAAGAATACAACCATATTACTATCTAGAGATATCCTCATTGAAAGTTCATATGATGTAGCCATAATAAAACTTAATGAATTTTCTCATGTTCCTGGTCAACCAGTTACAGTTAGGTATTATGATAGTCAACATAATATTAACTCAATATTGGCAATAGGAGTTCTTGATGGTCCAGGTAAAGATAATTATGTAATAGTCTCTAATGGAGCTATTGAACCAGTTACAGGAGTTTATGACACAAGAATTCCTGATGTATCAAGCTTAGTAAACAATGAGGTATATGTTTGCTATAATCCAGAAAATAATAAACCATCTTACTGTACTATAGGTAGTGATAATGAGACGAAAGTTTTTACTAGAATAACAGAAGATAAAACTTTCTACTCTGCATTAGATGGGTTTTTCTGGTATGTTACTGGGGATAGAATTAGAAGATCAGATAGATTCGTTGATGAAGACTCTTTGACTGAACTTTTACAAGGAATATTAAATAGTGGAGATATTACTGTAAATTCTTCAAAGAACATATATACTTGGTCGGATAATCCTGATGGTATTGTTAACTCTGGTGAATATGCAAGAGTTTTTAATATACCTCTTGGAACTTCAGTTGTAATGGCTGTTGCTACTGTGGGGTCCTTCGGAAATAATACTATAGATATTATTACTTATTCTAATTGTTTAGGAAATTCTAGAGTAAATCTAACTACTAGATCAAAAGATTTCTTTGAAGGCAATGTTAATGGTACAGTTCCCGTAGGTATTGTAAGACGATCTACTTCTCCTTCAGCTAGATTTACTTCTGTTTATA
>AUXO011600116.1_pt1 | contig 15438 bp, 14 predicted proteins | sample 768731 | NCBI WGS metagenome assembly AUXO01 (sample SAMN02715735, study PRJNA202380) | gut metagenome | biome: sheep rumen | host: Ovis aries | place: New Zealand: Palmerston North
CTCACCTGCACATCTCGACACATAGTATGTTCTGCAGGGCATGTGCAGAATGGTTTCCGGATATGTCGTTCATGAGGATGGAGAATGCCAGCAGGTGACCGTTCTGTGCCTTGAGGTAGCCTGACAGTGTAGAGACGCCATTGACTGTCCCGGTCTTGGCGCGTACGTTGCCATGTGCGAGCGTGTTGCGCATGCGCCTGCCGAGGGTTCCGTCCAGCCCTGCCTGGGGCATGGATTCGAGCAAGGGGCGGTATATCTTTGGGTTGTTGTAAGCATAGCGCAGAACGGCGACCAACACTTCGGGTGTAGTCCTGTTGCCGTGCGACAGTCCACTGCCGTCATGTATAATATAGTCGCTGATATTCGCTCCTGCCTTGCGTATGACGTCCCTGACACGTTCCTTGCAGGCTTCGTAGCTCCATGTGTTGTCTTGCCTGACCAGGCTCAGCAGCACTGACTCGGCATAAGCATTGTCGCTGTTCTTCATCATCCGCTTGAGTACTACCGGCAGTGGGGTGGCCAGCGAGGTATATAGCTCGCCGATACTGTCCAGCGGACTGCTGACGGTTGAGTAGGGTGTCTTGTCTCGGAATGATATTCCGTCGTCCTTCAACTGTGCCACTACGTTCTGTGCAATGCTCCTCGATGCGTGCCTGTTCCAGAACCATCCCATTTCTGGCATCCTTTGCCTGAGGGGCACGTAGCTGACGACCTCTCCGTCTATCGAGTCTACATCTATCCCAAGCAGCTTCTGTGCGATATACTCTGCGGCTTCCTTGTCCAGCGTGGGGTCGAAATGGTCGTGGATGTATATCTTTCCTTTGGCATACTCGTGGTCATCCGTGTCACGGCACAGCCACATGTCTGTCCTGATGTCTGTCTTGAAGTGATACGACATGCCAAGGTCGTCAAGGGCTGCCACGGCGACGAATATCTTCTGGTTGCTGGCCGGTATGTACAATTCACGGCTGTTATGGGTATACAGCATCGAGTCGGCTGTCAGGTCCCACACGGCTATGCCTATGCGGTCACGCAGGGTTATGGTCTTGCGACGGGTCGTGTATACATAGCTCCTTCTCCTTCTGCGGCCGCGTCTGACGGGCTTGCGCGTCCTGACCGTGACCGTGGCGGTGCGGTGGCGTGCCAGCATAGAGTCCAGACGGAAGCGCAGGCTCTCGTCCCACGACATGGGGACCTGTGGAACGATATCTGTCGTATCCTCGGTTATATCTGTTACTATTTCCTCGTCGTCTGTGTCTTGTGCCGTCGTCCCTGACACGAATAGCAGCACCAGGGCTGAAAACAGCAGAAATCTCTTTGTCATCGGCAAAAGTGGCATATATCATCGGCAAAATTAGCAAAATTCCTCTCTATATGCGAAGTTTTTATCCCGAATGTGTGTTTTTTGTGATAAATGGATTAACTTTGACAGAAAAACCGGGGGCAGAAACAATGAAATGCCTTATATATATCATCCAGCCGCTGTTGCTCGCGGCATGCTTTATGGCATCGTGTTCAGAAGGGCGCATAATCTCGTCCCGCATAGAAGACGGCTCGGTCGTGCTCAGCGCAGACAGCACGTTGCATGACACGGTATTCCTGGATTTGAGCGGCCATTGGGACGAATATGACACGTATGCCTTCCAAGACTTGGGTACAGAGAAATACGGCAACGGCAAATATCATCGCGTGGGCGAGGTGCTCCTCTGCATCAACACCGGCACCACGGACACCATAGTAAGTGCATACAAGGAGGTTACGTTCTATCCCATAATACGCCGCGATTATCTTGACGAGGCAGAAGCGGACTACATAGTACTGCCGCATCTGGGATATGCCATACACGAGGCATTGCCTGTAGACAAAGGTCTTGTAGGCTATCCCGACGGCGAGGCATACACGCTCACCCCCGTACACTGGCACTTTGCCGACATACCCCGTCGCAATGTGGTCAAGTCGGCCAAGGAGGCTTGCAGGGACAGCCGGTACAAACATGTGTGGCGACGCTATGCGATGAGCTACCGTCGCGGCGATTTCCTAAAGGATGGCATGTTTACCTACTTCCCCTTATACTATAAGATAATACTCAACTGCAAGAATGCTGATGGCAGGACATACCAGCGCAGCATAGCTTACACTGAGCATCCTGCAGTCTTCAAACCCTGAACAATCCCTATCATGACACAGCAAGATCATAAATTCATGCAACTGGCCATAGATGCCAGCATAGAGAACGTAAAGAACGGCGGTGGCCCATTCGGTGCAGTCATTGTACGCGACGGACAGATTATTGCCACTGGCGTAAACCGCGTAACTGCAAACAACGACCCTACGGCACATGCCGAAGTGTCGGCCATCCGGGCCGCATGTGCAAAATTGGGAACATTTCATCTTCAGGACTGTGTAATATACACTTCCTGCGAGCCATGCCCCATGTGTCTAAGTGCAATATACTGGAGCGGTATAGGTTCCATATACTACGGCAATACGGCTCAGGATGCAGATGACATAGGCTTCAGCGACAAGTTTATATATGACGAGCTTGCGACTCCGGTAGCCAGACGCAGCATTCCTGTCCACAACATCATGCGTCAGGATGCACTGAGAGCCTTTCGTGCCTGGGAGGAAAAGGAGGACAAGATAGAGTATTAGTCCACCTATGTGCCGTATCTGTACCCTGATATGGCATGACTGCCCACCACATAGCCCGTAGTCCATGCGGCCTGCAGGTTGAAGCCTCCGGTAATGGCATCGACATCCAGAGCCTCGCCTGCGAAGAATAATCCGGCATGGGACTTTGACTCCAGCGTCTCGGTGTTCAGGCAACGGGGCGAGACGCCTCCACAGGTCACGAATTCTTCCTTGTACCGGTTCTTGCCGGATACATGGTAGGTGTCACCCGTCAGAATATCGGCCAGCCGCATCAGTTCCCTGTCACGCAGCACACTCCAGCGCATGCCTGTCTCCAACCTTGTCCTCCGCAGCAGGTGCTGCCACAAACGGGCGTTCAGCTCATGCGGATACACGCTATGCAACTGCCTGGCTGGTGCCGATGCCGCCATCTCGCGCAATCTGTCTGCCGTCACGCTCCCACCTCCATCGAGCCAACGAACGGTAATATCGGCACAATAGTCACGTTCTGCCAACACACGGGCGGCATAGGAACTTAGCTTCAGTACTGCAGGACCGCTCACTCCCCAGTGTGTAATAAGCAAGGGGCCCTCAGCGGACAGCCTGGTTCCGGCAAGACTAACCGCGGCATCCTGTACCACGGTGCCTGTCAGTCCTGTAAGGCTACTGTCGTCAATATTCAATCCGAACAGACTGGGAACACACTCCACGACATCCACATCCAACCCGTCAAGCATACCATAGCCACGACCTCCCGGCTGACCTCCTATCGCCACGACCACTGACTTTGCAGATACATCACCACAGCTTGTGCCTATGCGGTAGCCGTCACCTGCAGGGATGACTTTAATTGCCCTGGTCTCTGTCATCACATTAACGCCGAGCCTGTGCATCAGGGTCGTCAGACAGTTGACCACCTGCATGGCATTCTGTGACTTGGGAAATACACACTGGTCTTCCTGAACGACCAAGGACACTCCCTCACGTTCGAACCACCGGATGGTATCCTTGGGACCGAACTGGTAAAACAACCTTTTCATCAGTCTGTGACCTCGCGGATAGACACGTTCCAGACTGCGAACGTCGGCAAACGAATTGGTGATGTTGCATCTGCCCCCACCCGTCATCGCAACCTTGGCAAGGGGCCGGCGGCCCTTTTCAAGCACCACGACACATGCATCAGGGCATCTGCGCGCCACCTCGACAGAGGCGAAGCAACCTGCCGCTCCAGCGCCGATTATCGCAACATCATACTGCATAGCATTGTAAGGCTGTCAGTCCTGTTCCAACGTTTTATCCTCCAAAGGCTTCTTGCGGCGGTTCTCCTGTGCTCCAGCCTTGATCAAGGCGCGTGCCGCAGTTATGATTCCCGGACCGGAATCGGCCGTCGTTATACGCAGCGAATCCATCTTTCGCATCGTATCCTGCATACTGTGCTCTACGTCATCAAAGCGCTTACTGAAATCCTGCACCCTCTCCACAATCGTGTTTGCAGCCTTCATCATCTGTTCCTGATTCTCCAGCTGCCGTATCTGTGTCCACATCATCTCCAGCACGCGCAGGTTCATATACATTGTCTGCGGTCCGAGTATCATCACGCCCTCACGATAGGCCTCGTTCCATAATCCGCTATCGTTCTCCAGCGCCAGGTTCAGAGCTCCCTCTATAGGCAGATACATGATGGCAAAATTCAGTTTGTTGTAGCCCTTGGGCAGATAGCGCGTATAGTCCTTACGGGCCAATACCTTGACTTGCTGGCGTACGCTGCGCAGGTGTTCCTGAAGATGCATAGTGCGCTCCTCCTGCGTGTCTGAATTGACATACCTCTCATAAGCCGTAAGGCTCATCTTGCAATCTACGACTACATGGCGGTTCTGCGGGAAATGCAGGATATAGTCCGGAATCAGGCTGCTGCCGTCCTCACTCTTGACGGCACGGCCGCTACTGTCGCGCAATGTCTCCTGTGTATCATACTGCTCACCTTCACGCAACTCCATATCCTCAAGCAACTGACGCAGTTTCAACTCGCCAAAAGTACCCTGGATCTTAACTTCTCCCGTCAGGGCACGCGTAAGCCTGTCTGCCCTTTCACCCAGGGCGCTGCTTTGTTTCATGTTGGCCTGTATGGTTGCATCCAGTCTCGTCAACGCATCACGCTGCTGCAAACGGTTATCCTCCAAGGCTCGCGACATCTCGGCCAGGCTTCTCTGCAAAGGATCTATAATCTGAGACACCTGCTGCCTGTTGCTCTCGCCTAACTCCTGCTGACGTGTCTTGAGCACATTCTCGCTGGTAGTCTTCAACTGCTCGCTTATCAGATTCATCTGCAGACGCATCTCTTCCCTCTGGTCACCCATGCTGCGACGACCCAACACATAGCCTGCCACAAACATTGCAGCAACAGCAACCGTCGCAATGACAAACACTATAACACTCATAACTATCAACAGTTACTTGCCATGGATACGACATCTGCGATCTACGGCAGGATTATCTTCAAGTATGGACAATATCTCTTGCGGCTTACCGGCAAAGACATCTGCGCCGGCCTCCGTCAACTCCTCGCGAGTCCTAAAGCCCCACAGCACGCTGATACATGGCAATCCAGAATTCCTGGCCGTAGCCAAGTCTACGTCACTGTCACCTATGTACACGCTATCCCCGGGACCTGCCCCCATCTCATGCAATGCCAGACGCACCATGTCTGCCGCAGGCTTGCGGGCTATACCAGGACGCTCACCTATGGCCACGTCGATAGTATCGGAAAACCAACGGCTGTGCAACTCGTCTATCCCCTCCTGAATCTTGTTTGACACGATTGCCATACGATAGCCGTGAGTCCTCAGTTCGTGCAACAACTCAGGAATCCCGTCGTACGGAGCCGTATGGTCCTCGCAATGCAACAGATACCAACTGCGGAACTCATCAAAGACGGCCTGAAACAATGGATTACCTTCTCCCCCTGGGACAGAAAGCACCACCAGACGCCTTACTCCATTGCCTACAGAACGGCGCACTTGCTCAAGAGTCCTCTCTGGCATGCCATATTTCCCAAGCGCATGGTTTACGGCAAGCATCAGGTCCTGCAGCGAATCCATGAGCGTACCGTCCATATCCCAGACTATATTCCTTATAGTTTTATCCATACATTCATTTGGCATCCGACCGTCTTTCGGGCACGACACTTGCAAAGTTAAGCATTTAGTACGATATAGATATGCTTTTCAAAAGGCAAGTTTTGGTTTTTTGAAAAAAAAAGTTAACTTTGTCACGAGAGTACCCTAAATACATAATGAACCGACGAACGACACAGCACATAGACACAAGCATCAAAATACTCTGTACGCTACTGTTCCTGACTGCCTTGCATTCGTGTGCAACCACGGCACAGGAACTGCATCCGTTCCGTAACACTGCCCCTGGCGGCTATCACTTCTGGATGTACACGCCTCCGGTCACGGCAGACTCTGCACATCACATTACGGAATCGGCAGCCAAATCACACAAGCGCAGGAAACACGGCAAGGATGCCGTACTCAAGCCGTTGATAGTATTCCTGCACGGAGCCAGCCTTTGCGGTCGCAACCTGCACATGGTACGACGGTACGGCACACTGGATGCATTGGACCGCGGGCGCAAGATAGATGCCTATGTCCTGGCGCCGCAGAACCCCGGCGGTGCATGGAAGCCGGAGAAACTGATGAACCTCTGCGAATGGGCATTCCGCAACTACGACATAGACACCACACGGGTATATGTCCTGGGCATGAGCCTCGGAGGCTACGGAACCATAGACTTCGCAGCAGCATATCCACACCGCATAGCCGCAGCAATGGCTCTGTGCGGAGGTGGCACCAGCAAGACACTCGGCAACCTCAACCAACTGCCATTATGGATACTACACGGGACAGCAGACCGTGCCGTACCTGTCGGTGCATCCGACAAAGTCGTTGCGGCAATGCAGGCAGCCGGCCCTACAAACCGTCTCATCTTTTCACGCCTGAAAGGCTACAACCACGGTCAGCCAGCCCGCATCTTCTACATGAAGGAAACATATGACTGGCTTTTATCCCATTCTCTCAAGGACAAGGACAGGCCAGTGAACCGCTCCGTCACTATAAATACGACCAACATACCACTGGCTTACCGCGACCTTGGGCGCAAGGGAGCCCTGGCGGCAAGAACCAACGGACATATCGAGGCAGACACCAAGGAACACGTAAAGCAGACGAGCATAACCAACCCCAGACCATAATGATCAAGGATTTCAACAAAACCGCCATTATCACAGCCACACAGGAGATTTCATACTCCGAACTGCTGACACGCATAGACTACTATGCCAGCTTCACGCCCGCAGGTTCAGGCATTAAGACACTGATCTTCAGCGAGAACCGTACCGGATGGATATATGCATTCTTCTCTGTATGGAAAAACGGCGGCATTCCCGTTCCCGTCGATGCATCAAACTCGGCACACGACGTAGCATACATCATAGACGACTGCAGCCCGTCATGCATCTGGGTGTCACGTGAACGCGAAGCTGTCGCACGTGAGGCAATCAAGGAGAGTGGTGCACAGATGTCAATTCTGATAATCGACGACTACGAGGATATACCTACCGGGCAGCCAGCCGCTCCCACCGGCGACAACGTAGAGACAATCTCTGACACCACTCTGGGATGGGGTCGCAAGCACAGCGAGACCGCCATTATCATCTACACCAGCGGTACGACAGGTTCGCCCAAGGGCGTCATGCTCAGTTTCGCCAACCTGTGGGCCAACATCAAGAGCGTTGCCTACGAAGTACCTGTGTATAACGAAGACCGACGTACGCTGATACTGCTGCCGCTACACCATATCCTGCCGCTGCTGGGAAGCATGATTGCCCCAATAGTCATCGGTGGCGGCGTTGCCATCAGTCCGTCCATGAGCGGTCCCGACATTATGAGTATCCTGTGCCGCGGTCGCATTGCAATATTCATTGGCGTGCCACGCCTGTGGCAGACCCTGTATTCAGGCATAATGAAGCAAATCAACGCGCATGCCGTGACACGCGCGCTGTTTGCCATGTGCTCCAAGATACAGAGCCCAGCCCTGTCGCGCATCATCTTCCACAGCCTGCACAAAAAGATGGGCGGTCATCTTGACTATTGTGTCTCCGGAGGAGCAGCACTGGACAAAGAGATAGGATACGGTCTGCAGACATTAGGCCTGAATCTCCTGGAAGGATATGGAATGACCGAGACCGCCCCGATGATATCATTCACACGCCCAGGAGACTACATACCAGGCTGCGCAGGCCTTCCCCTGCCATGCGTAGAATGCAAGCTGGTCAGCCTGGACGGAAGCGGACAGACACCCGAAGAAGGTGAATTATGCGTCAAAGGTCCCAACGTAATGCAGGGATACTACAACCGTCCCGAGGAAACAGCCGCCGTAATCGACAAGGACGGATTTATCCACACCGGCGACATAGCACGGTTTGACAAGGACGGGCGCGTGATACTCACCGGCCGGTGCAAGGAAATCATCGTCCTGTCAAACGGCAAGAACGTACAACCGAGCGAGATAGAGTACAAACTGGAGAAATACGAAGACCAGGTCAAGGAAGCCGCCGTAGCACAAGACGGAGACATGCTACGGGCGATAATAGTACCACAGCCGCTATGGGCTGAAGGCCGAAACGACAGTGAACTGGAAATAGCCCTCAAGCGGCAGGTACTTGAGCCTTACAACCTCAACGCGCCTGGCTACAAGAAACTGATGTCCGTAATGGTCTGGCACAGCGACCTGCCACGTACCAAACTGGACAAGCTGCAGCGATACAAGCTGAAAGACATCCTGGCAGGACGTCGCGAAGAACACGCAGCTGAGATACAGACAACCCCCGAGCCTACCAGCGACGAATACCAGATCCTGAAGGACTACATCCAGCAGGAAAAGAAGATACCAGTACACGGTACCGACCACATAGAGACCGACCTTGCAATGGACTCGCTCGACAAGGTCGGACTGCAGGGATTCATCGAGCACACCTTCGGCATGGAACTTGACGTCGACATCATGGCTACGTTCCCCAACATCGCAGCCATGGCCGAACACATAGCCGGAAACAAGACACGCATGGAAGTAGAGGAAATCGACTGGAACAAGATACTGCACCAGCAGGACGATGCCACACAAAGCAAGGAACAACAGGCACGAACACGCCTGCCACATACATCATTCCTGTATCCGGTGTGGACCAAGCTGCTCAAACTTGCACTTGTCTGCTACAACAGCCTCTCTGTCAAAGGCCGCCACAACCTGCCAAAAAACGGACCGTACATACTGGCGCCCAACCATCAGAGCTACATAGATGCCCCCATAGCACTGGCCGGACTCACGTACAGTCAGGTACGCAAGACATACTTCTACGCAACCGAGGAACACGTAGACACCCCGTTGCGCCGCCTGCTGGCACGCCGCAACAATATCATCGTCATGGAGCGTCGCAACCTGAAGAACTCGATCCTAAAAATGTCGCGGGTACTGCAACAAGGATGCAACCTGTGCATTTTCCCCGAAGGTTCACGCACACACACCGGCGAAGTCGGAGAGTTCAAGAAGACCTTTGCAATACTTGCACGCGAACTAAACGTACCAATCGTACCAGTCCGCATCACCGGTGCCTTCCAGGCAATGCCGCGTACAAGACGCTACCCTACCAGGCACCATGTCCAGGTGGAATACCTCGAGCCGATAATGCCGACAGTCACAGACACATACGACAGCCTCAGCGAGACGACCAGACAGAATATAGCAAAAGGAGTCAAAGTCTGAACAGGAAAGCAGGAGCCCCCCTCCCCTGCCGTCATTTCCTGTTGTCGTAGCGACTGTATACGACCTTCCAGTCAACAATCTGCCAAAGTGCTGCCAGGTAATCCTGGCGGCGGTTCTGGTAGTCCAGATAATAGGCATGCTCCCAAACGTCAAACGTGAGCAGAGGCGTCAATCCCCTCTGTACAGGATTGGCGGCATTGGGCTCCTGTGTGACAACCAGCCTGCCGTCACTGTCAGCCGACAGCCAGACCCAGCCCGAGCCAAACAGGGTAGAACCTGCCTTCTGGAATGCCTCCTTGAAAGCCTCGAAAGAGCCAAAGTCACGTTTCACGACCTCGGCAATCCCTCCCACGGGGCGATTGTCAGCCTTGGGTGCGGCAAACTGACCGAAATAGAGTTCGTGGTTCAGGACCTGACCGGCATTGTTCAGCAAGCCACCGGTAGCCTTGCATACGATATCCCTCAGGTCACACCCCTCCAATCCGCTGCCGTCAATCAATCCGTTCAGGTTATTTACATAGGCAGCCAAATGCTTGCCATGATGTACGGCAATAGTCTCACTGCCGATAACAGGCTCCAGGTCACCATGCCCATACGGCAAGGGCATCAGCTCAAATTTTTCCATGATTTTTACCATTTATAATTAAAAAAAAGAGGATGCGTCCGTTTGTCAGACACATCCTCCTGATTTCTGTCACTTAGCGGGAAACCGCCTTGCTGATTACTGCATGATTGTACAGATGCTCACGCGGTTCCAGTCAGGCTCGCTGAAGCTGTCACCTACGCCCTTGCCCTCAGCCTTGATACGGCTCTCCTTGATACCATACTTCTTGATCAGGGCTTTCTTAACGTTCTCGGCACGGTTGTTGGCCAGACGCTGGTTAATCTCAGCGCTACCCTCCGGGCTTGCGTAACCATTGATAACAACCGTAGCGTCAGCATGGTTCTTCAAGAATGTAGCAATACGCTCAACATTAGGCATCTGGCTTGCAGAAACCTCACTTCTGCCCTGTTTGAAGTAAACATAGCACTCCATATTGTCGCGAGTGTTGGTAACAGTGTTGGTAACAGTGTTGGTAACAACCTTCGGAGCACGGTTCTTCAGGTCGGCAATCTCCTTGTTCAGGCTGCTGATCTTCCTGTTGCTTGCATCCAGAGCAGCACGAGCCTCGTTGATCTTTGCATTCAGTTCGTCAATCTCGGCCTGGCTACGCAGAGTCGGCTTAACGAAGTCATGAGTACCGTTGCTGGTCTTGAAGTGATATACAACACCGGCAGTCATCTCAAATGCACCGTTAGCCTTGTTCAGCTTACCGTTCTGGATACCGCCCCAAACCACAGCAGGATTTACGACGATACCCCATGCACGCTTCTTGCCCAGGTTGAAGTTGAATTCAACACCGGCCGTGTAGGTCATCTGGTCGTCATTGCCACGGCCAAACTCGCTGGCAGTGCTGCGAGCCCAACCCAGACCTGTGTAGATAACAGGCTCGAACATACGGCGCTGACCCTTGTAGCCAAGAATCATGTTCGTCATGTTGAACTTGGCATACGCATTCAGTGCAACGGCATCAAATGCTGTATATGAGTTGTAACGATCACCTGTGCAGACCTGTGTACGGAAGTCTGCGCCCAAGCCGAACCAAGGGTTCAGATACTTGTCGGCTCCCACCAGGATTGTAGGTGTGAAGACACTCATATTATTCATGTACTCGGTAGTACCAGCCTGCAGGCTGATGCTCCAATTGTCCCAGAAACGGCTGGAGCCAGTATAGTTCTTCTGCTCCTGAGCCTGTACAGAAAAGACAGCCATTACAGCTGCGACAGCTACAATAAACTTCTTCATTTCCTTCAATTTTAAATTAATGTTATGTTTGTCTAAATCTCTCATCCAAGCCTTACAACTTAAATTCAAAGCAAAAGTAATACTTTTTTTACAAAATACAACAAAACTAAACATAAAATAAGTATCTTTGTCCGAAATTTTAGGAAAAACATTCAGACAACATCATTTACACATATATTATATATATGACAAACCAAGTTTCAAAAGACATCCTATACACAGGCGTGGACGACCTGGACATAGACCTGTTTGAAAGCCAGTATGTCGTCCCCGAAGGCATGAGCTACAACAGCTGGACAATACTGGATGACAAGATTGCCATCATGGACACTGCCGACGCGAGAAAGGGAGCAGAATGGCTTGCCAACATATCCAAGGCATTGGACGGCCGGCAGCCGACATACCTCGTATGCCACCACATGGAACCAGACCACTCGTCCCTCGTGGCACAGGCCATGAAGCTATATCCGGGCATGACACTCGTATGCAGCCAGAAGGCAAGCCAGATGTTGCTCAACTTCTTCCCGGGTGCAGACCTGCAGAGCCGGACACTCAACGTCAAGGAGGGCGACGCCCTGGAACTCGGCAGCCACACATTGCATTTCATCGCTGCCCCAATGGTACACTGGCCCGAAGTACTCATGAGCTATGAAAGCAGCGAGAAGGTACTGTTCGCAGCAGACGGCTTCGGCAAGTTCGGGGCACTGTGCAACGAAACCGACGACTGGGCATGCGAGGCACGCCGCTACTACTTCAACATCTGCGGCAAATACGGAGTCCCCGTACAGACCGTTCTCAAGAAGGCAGCCAAGCTGGACATTCAGGCCATCTGCCCCCTGCACGGACCAGTGCTTACAGGCCAGAAGATGGCAACCGCCATAAGCCTGTATGACACATGGAGCCGCTACGAAGCCGAGACAGACGGCGTACTCGTCGTATATGCCAGCATACACGGAGGCACAGCAGCAGCAGCACAGCGTATGGCCGAGATACTGAAGGCCAAGGGTGCGCCCAAGGTCGTCGTCAGCGACCTCAGCCGCGAAGACCTCGCCGAGGTAATCGAAGACGCATTCCGCTATCCACGCATCGTATGCTGCGCAGCCAGCTACGACGCAGGCGTGTTCCCACCCATGCACGACCTGCTATACCACCTGCAGATCAAAGGCTACCAGAAGCGTACCTTCGGCCTGCTGGAGAACGGCAGCTGGGCACCCAGCGCAGCACGGGCCATGCGCAGCATCATAGAGACGATGAAGGACTGCACCATCGTAGAACCCGTCGTAACCATCACCTCGCGCATGAAGGACAGCGACATCCCGGCAATGGAAGCCCTCGCCCAGGCCGTCCTCGACGCATAGGGCACGACATACCACCAGACACACAATCCCCGGCCTCGCCCATAGACGAGACCGGGGATTGTCCATTTCCGTCAGGGACAACCTGTACCTGTCGCTATGCCCCTCTCTCGTACAACTCTATAGGCAAGCCGTCAGGATCCTGAAAGAACAGGAACTTCCTGCCCGTATACTCGTCCACCCTGATGTCCTCATGCGCAACACCCATTGCATCCAGTTCACCAACGGCATCCTCCACGCAGCCGACTGCGAAAGCCAGGTGCCTGAGCCCGGCAGCCTCCGGGTGCGTGAGCCGTCGGGGCGGAGACGGAAATGAGAAAAGCTCTATCACATAGTCGTCACCCAGGGCGAGATCCGTCTTGTAGGACTGCCTGTCCGCCCGGTATCTCTCCGCGACCACACGCAACCCCAGGACATTGGTATAGAAATCAAGGCTACGTCCGTAGTCCGAACATATTATGGCAATATGGTGAACCTTGTCCAGCCTCAGCATGACTCTATTTTATGACACTATTTTATATATTCTGAACTATCAGGGTGCACACCGTCCTTGTCTCCGCCGATGACCAGCAGGATGATAATCACCAACACCGGAGTGGCCAACAAGCTCACCAAGAGCCACGCAACAACGCTGCGTCCGCGCCTCTGAGCCATGACGGCAACCAGCACGTACAACCCGGCAGTGATGCACAGCCCTACAAACAAAGCCACAATCAGGACAGCCAGCAATACACCGACATGAAAACCATCGTCACCGTCGGCATCTTCGCCATCAAAGTCATCAAGCACGTCGTCCGCTGCTGACCGGACACCCCCCCTAGCGCCGTCGTCGTACTCGCCGTCGTCATCAAGGACGGCAGCTTCGTCAAGGGCTTCGTCCTCGACCCAATAGTTATCCAGTTCGAAGCTGACCTTGAACGCAGGGCGGGTACCATTGTCGTCCTTGTCCTGGTAATAGCGATAGCGACGATAGCCATAGGCCGGAATCTCTACCTGCACGGTATCTCCCGGCTTCGCGTTTATGTACCGCAGCATATCCTTATCCTCCAGTTCCTTGCCTGACATATCAAGGTATGTCATCTCGAACGTAATGTACCGGATAGTGACATCCGTATTGTTCCTCAGCGTCAGCACACCCGTCCTGTCGGACCACGCCTGCCTGTAGGAAAGCATAGTGACGTCCCTCTTCAAATCCTTGCCTGCAGCCAGTACCGTCATCACCAGCATCAGTCCCGCCAGCAGCGCGTAAAACCTCCTTGTATACATAATATTTTCCGTTTTAGTCAGTTTGACATCATTTCACTTCACAAGGCAAAGATATACAAATTACACCAATAGGCAAACATATCCATAAATAAACTTCGCCCATACAGACGACAAATCCATAAAAAAGATATCTTTGCAGGACATTCCGTGCGTATCCGCACTTTGCCATAAAACAAGAAGATAATGATCCGTAGAATGATATACACGCTATTATCACTGGCCGTCATCCTGCTGGTATGGCAGGGATATGAACTGTGGGTTGCGACCGGCAGGCTGCCACGAGGCAAAAGGCTGGAGCGATGCAAGCAGTCCCCCCAATGGAAAGGCGACCAGTTCGTGAACACACACCATACACCCGTACTGACGAGCCATGACGGATTCATCCGCCAGATGTACAGGTTCCTGTCCGACCGCATCACAGACCTGCGGCCCGACCATGCCGTCCCGACCGTAAAGACGTCGCTGAAGGACATTCCACGCTCCCGTGAAATATGCGTATGGCTCGGCCACTCCACCGTCTACATCCAGACACAAGGCATACGACTCCTGTTTGACCCCGTGCTGACCGACAGACTGCCCGTAAGCCTGTTGATGCGTCCGTTCCAAGGCTCAGACGTATACACTACGGACGACATCCCCGACGTGGACTGCCTCGTCATAACTCACGACCACTGGGACCACCTGGACTGGAAGACCGTGACTGCCTTGAAGGACCGTGTAGGGCAAGTCGTATGCGCATTAGGCATAGGCGAACACTTCGAATACTGGGGATACGACCCGCAGCGTATCCACGACCTGGACTGGGGCGAAAGCTTCGACATACACCCATCCACAACTCACCCCGGCCACACGCTCAGGCTGCATTGCCTGCCATCCAGACATTTCTCAGGCCGCACAGGCCGGCACAAGACCCTCTGGGCATCCTACATGATAGACGGCACACGCCGCATATTCATCTCCGGCGACGGAGGATACGACGAGCGCTTCCAGCAGTTTGGCAGGCAATTCCCGGACATAGACCTCGCCATACTGGAAAACGGCCAATACAATAGCGACTGGCAATACATCCACACCCTACCCGACCAACTGCCCACGATAATCGAAGAACTGGGGGCACGGCGCGTAATCACATATCACAACAGCAAGTATGCCCTGGCACGGCACCCGTGGACCGAGCCGCTCGACAGCATATACCAGAAATCCAGACGACAAGGCACTGCCTGGCAACTGCTCACGCCACGCATAGGCGAACCTGTGCGACTCGACGACCCACGGCAGAGCTTTGACAAATGGTGGTAGCGGATTCCCATATCGTCGCTACCGGGTTGCCGCTGCCACCTTCTCCGCAAGTCCTACCAATGTGGAGTCGGCAGGAATGCTATCCGTAGCCAACCTGACATATATCCTGTATTTGGGCATTGTGTCATTTGGGATGTTAATGGCATAACTCAATGAATGTTTCGTTCCATGATATACCTTGACCGAATCGTTTCTGAAGAACTCACCAGAGGCAAC
>AUXO017965172.1_pt1 | contig 15438 bp, 15 predicted proteins | sample 768731 | NCBI WGS metagenome assembly AUXO01 (sample SAMN02715735, study PRJNA202380) | gut metagenome | biome: sheep rumen | host: Ovis aries | place: New Zealand: Palmerston North
TGCACCTTTAGCTCAGTTGGTAGAGCAGCGGACTCTTAATCCGTTTGTCCAGGGTTCAAGTCCCTGAAGGTGCATTTTTTGTTGCATTTTTTTAGGCATTGATAAAACAAAGTATGGTTCCATATTTGTAATATGTATTGAGATTAGATCCTGCCACCTGGTCAGGGTCTTTTTTATATAAAATGATAGTACTTATTGATATGTGTATTTACTCTGCGATAAAATTATTTTTGTTTTTATATTAATTGACAGAAAGAGGTACAGGATGGGAAAAGCAAATACAACAACTCAGGATATGACCAGTGGAAATATAATAAAACAAATTTTGTTTTTTGCCATGCCGCTTATGCTGGGAAATGTATTTCAGATGTTATACAACACTGTAGATTCGATTGTAGTAGGTAATTTCGTAGGAACACAGGCTCTTGCAGCAGTAGGTGCGACTACTATGATTGTAAATATGCTTGTATTTTTCTTTAACGGGTTTTCTGTAGGTGCAGGTGTTGTTATAGGAAGATATTTCGGTGCCAAAGAGATGAATAAGCTTCACGTTGCTATAGAAACGACTATCGCATCGACTTTTGTTATTTCCGTTCTCTTTACCGTAATGGGAGTTCTTGGTGTAAGACCAATGCTTAACTTTATGTCTACACCAGAAGATGTAATGGCAGAAGCCACAACGTATCTGAGAGTATACTTTGCAGGTATATCAGGTCTTCTCATATATAACATAGGTGGTGGTATCTTACGTGCTGTTGGAGATACAACAAGGCCTCTCTATTTTCTTATACTTACAAGTATTTTAAACATAATACTGGATCTCACTTTTGTACTTTTGTTTAAGTGGGGAATAATGGGAGTTGCCCTCGCTACAATCATATCTCAGTTTGTATCAGCGTTTCTGATTTTACGACTTCTTACAGTAACTAATGATATATATAAACTGACATGGAATGATTTAAAAATCGATAAACATATTCTGAGAAGTATTATGATAGTTGGACTTCCTGCCGGAATACAGTCGGTTATTACTGCATTTTCCAATGTATTTGTACAGGCTTATATCAATTTCTTTGGATCGGGATGTATGGCCGGATGGAGTTGTTACAACAAGATAGATCAGTTTATCATGCTTCCTATGCAAAGCATGGCTATGGCTTCAACCACCTTTGTAAGCCAGAATATGGGAGCGCGTAAAACTAAAAGAGCTAATGAAGGAACAAGAATAGCTATAATGTTGATCTTTGCGATAACCTTTGTTATAGCTACAGCAATTTGGATGTTTGCTTCAAAGGCGGTTGGACTTTTTACTAAAGATCAGAATGTAATTGACTATGGTGTTTTGTTCTTAAGGACCAATGTATATTTCCTGTTGTTTAACTGTATAAATCATGTATTGGCGGGGGCACTGAGAGGCAGAGGAGATTCGAATGGTCCTATGATAATCATGTTGGCAACCTTCGTTGTGGTAAGACAGATATACCTGTTTTTGATAACTCATTTTGTAGCCAATACGCCTGCTATTGTGGCTTTTGGTTATCCGGTAGGATGGATGTCATGTTGTGTGTGTGAAGTTACATATTTCATGATCAAGTGGAGAAACAGATTAGAATAGAAAAATAAGTAAAATAATACCCTGATGTTATATGTTTGACATCAGGGTAAAATTATATCTTAATCCTCAAGGAATCCGGTAAGCATGCGCTTATATTTTGGATTCTGCAGTTTACGGATAGCTTTTGACTCAATCTGGCGGATACGTTCACGGGTGAGGCCGTACATCTGACCGATTTCTTCAAGAGTACGCTCCTGACCATCAATGAGTCCATAGCGATATTCAATTACTGTTTTTTCTTTATCGGTTAAGATGCATAATGTTTTATCAAGTTCTTCACGCATCATAATATGATTGGCATTCTGCTCAGGGCTGATGATCTTGTCATCCTTAACAAAGTTTGAAAGCTCTGAATCATCATCATCTCCGACTTTACTGTCCAAAGAAGTGAGTCCGTTATCATATGAAAGAATCTCAGCAATTCGATCAGGTGTTAGATCCATACGATCTGCCAATTCCTCAAGAGATGGCTCGTGACCAAGTTCAAGTGACATCTCCCTGGAAATACGTTTGGTTTTATTGATAAGTTCCACAACGTGAACAGGAACTCTGATAGTACGAGAGTGATCTGCCAAAGAACGAATGATGGACTGCTTGATCCACCAAGTTACATAGGTAGAAAGTTTAAATCCTTTATCAGGGTCAAATTTTTCTATTCCATGCATGAGACCAAGGTTACCTTCCTGAATGAGATCAAGAAAGTTCATGCCTCTTCCAACATAATGCTTTGCAACAGATACTACCAGTCTAAGGTTTGACTCGATAAGACGTGACTTGGCATAAGCATCACCATCTCTGGAACGACAGGCAAGATTGTACTCTTCTTCCTTGGAAAGGAGTGGATAAATACCAATCTGTTTAAGATAAATGCGAACCGGATCATCAGTACTGATAGACTCAATGCTCTTGAGATTATCAATATTGATATTTCTGGCATCTTTATCCTCTTCTGACAACTCATCATCAGAAAACTCATCATCACTGATTATATCTTCAGTAATCTGATCCTCTTCTGAGAAATCATCACCCATTTCATCATCGTCAGAGGCATCATTAACATCATAAGAAGAAACAGAGTTTTTGTTACTTACAGCAGAGGTGGCTGAAAGAGAAGTTTTATCGTTTAATGACTTAATCGTGCTTGAAGAGCTGCTTGCTGAATTAGCCGAAATCTGCAGCGCAGATTTTTTAACAATCGCAGCAGGTGCTGCAGCGCTTATAGAAATATCTTGAGTTGCCAGATACGCACGTATATTTGTCATCTGATCGGCGGTTACATCATATTCTGAAAAAGATTCTGTAAGCTGCTTCTCTGAAATAACACCGTTTTGAGTATTTTTAAGTGAATTAAGGTTTTTTAAAATGCTTTTAAATGCAAGTGGATCAAGTGTTTTTTTGGTCATAATATATTCTAAATCGCAAAACAATATAAGTTGATTTTTGAGTAACTCGCATATTATAGACTAAACCTCACAGAGTTAAAATCGCTTTTTATGTATTTTAATAAGTGCAAAACAATAATTTTAGAATTAAATAGTTAGTTTACGTGTTTCGGGCAGCAGACAATCATATCGAATAGCCTTACCTGATAGAGAATAATCCGGTTTTATATCGGCAAGGAACGGACCTTTGAGAGGACGTTTAATGATAATCTTGTGAGGCTTTCCACAAAGAGCTGCCTTGATAAGATCGGTTTCATCGGAACATGGATGCTCAAGCTGTTGCAAAAGCTGAAATTTTTTCTTAACCAAAGCACTTTTGCTTCTTGCAGGAAACATCGGATCTAAAAGAATCACATCAGGGCTAAAGTCAAGCTTTTGCATGGCATCGATACTACTCTCCATACGAAGCTCCATACGTGAAACTGTTGCGGTCAATTCAGGTATTCCAGAAGCCCTTAGCAACGTGTCTTCAAGAAGCGAAGCAATAACAAGATCATATTCATAGAGAATAACTTTGAATCCTGATGCGGCAAGAAGCAATGAATCCTCGCCCATACCGGCAGTTGCATCAATAAGTATAGGAGGATGATCAGCATTCTTCAGTCTGGCAGCTTTTACCAAAAGCTCACGCTCGAGATTACTCTGCTTAAGACGCTTAAGATTTTCTGTGAAATCACCTCGCAGTATCAGATTCCCATCAGTGAGTGATAGTCCATCGGCCCCCAGATTAATAAAAAGTGGCTTTGAAACCGATGAAGAATCCGCTTTATATGTAGACTTGTTTTCCGAAGATAAAAATGCTTTCAGTTCATTTTTATCAAGTGTAAAAGGAATCTGAAGACGTTCAGAAAGTATTCTGGCTCTGTCAATATATATATCTGACTCTGAAAAAATTATTAATTTATTATTCATATAACATCCAATCGTAGCTGGTTTAAAACATCACAAGAATTTATATTAAGGAAAGATTTCTATTAAAGCAATGCCAAATGTTATATGATATAGGTAGCCGATGTAATATTTGCAATTTTTTATGGCAAATATATGCCCCGGAAGTAAAGGAGAAAATAATGAAGAAAACGGTACTAAAACAGATAAAATGGAAATCGGCTGCGGTTACAGTATTGATTTTACTGGGAATGTCAACAGCATGCAGCAAGAAGCCAAAGGAAACAGAAGCAGCTACAGTTGTGGAGACAACAGCTCCGGAAACAGAAAATGAGAGCACTGAAGATGAACTTCCTGGTGAAATCACCGGAAAAGTTGTGGACGCAGCCATGCATTCGCTGGTACTTGAAGATGAGAATGGAAGAACATATGAGCTAGATACGATAGAGGGTGTTGATGTAACAAAGCTTCCTGATGGTGTACAAGTTGATGAAGATGTTACTGTTGAACTCAACAATGCCGGAGAAATAATTTCCATAAGACCGGCGGGTACTCCACTTGTTGGAGAAACTGATGAAGCCAGTGAGAAAAAAGAGATAACAGTAACCGAGGATGAACTTAAACAGCTTCAGATGGGAGTTAAATCTGTGTCAGATTTGAGCTATGATACACAGAATGCAGGTGCAATAAACGGAGTTGTGATAGAAACAAGCAATGAAGATGGAACTATCATTCAGACAGTTGAGGGACCTGTTGAGTTTACACTTACTAAAGACACAGATAAAAAAGCTGTAGGCGGTGAGATAAATCCGGGAGATGGAGTACGTGTATTCTTTGATGAAGACGGAAGAGTTATTTCTGTTGAAAGTGATGATGCAGCCATAAACAATCCATATGCTGCTGTTGCTGCCGGTGAAGTTATTCTGGATGTTGCTAATGATGACTTCAGATCATTTGCCGGCAAAGTGCAGTATCCTATAATCATTGATGGTGAGGAGTATGCCAATGCTGAGGCACTCGTAGCTGCTGAAGATGATATATGGACAGCTGCTTTTATAAAGACGGTTGTAACAACTGATCTTCAGAAAACAGAGGTAAGAGATGCTGGAATATGTATAGGAAATCAGGATGGACCATATGTTCTTATCAACAATGATTCGATATATAAGATATCTGCAATAGAAACCAAGTGAAAAATGTCCGGTCGGGTATAACCGATCGGATATTTTAGTTGTGCTGAAAAACCAACAAGAAAAAAGTATAAAAGGATTGTTAATTCTATATCATTAAGATGGTGGAAATATATTTATGATGATATAATGCAAATGTCCGGAGTGAGGGAGTCAGGACCCAAAAGCCGGAATAAGTTTTTAATCTAGAATTTCATTGATAAGAAAAATTTATAATGAACGTTATATGTAACGATAAAGCTATAGAGGATATCTGTTAACGATATTTCTATAGTAGATTGTTGATGGAATTTGTGTTTGACTGTACAGGAGGGTACGTATGGTAACAAATGATAAAGGTGCTATAGCATTAAAGCACAATGTCATTCAAGGTTTAGCGAAGGCTGCATGGGAAGACAGATTGGGAGAGGAAGCAGAGAATGAACTCATCATGTCTCTGTCACCGGGACCACATGCTACATGGAGATGCTGCGTATATAAGGAGCGTGAGATTCTTAAATGGCGTATTCGTCTTACAGAGAATCTTGATGCCAATCCTTACGCAACTGAACCGAACAATAACATTATTCAGGTCATAGATCCGGCATGTGAAGAGTGTCCTCTTTCATCTTATGCTGTAACAGACAACTGTCGTTTATGTCTTGGAAAAGCCTGCCAGAACAGCTGTCGTTTTGGAGCTATCACAATGGGTGATCATAGAGCGCATATAGATCCAAACAAGTGTAAAGAGTGTGGTATGTGTGCTAATGCATGTCCTTATGGAGCTATCGCACATCTTGTAAGACCATGCCGTAAACCTTGTCCGGTTAATGCAATTACTTATGATGAAAATGGAATCTGTAAAATTGATGACACCAAGTGCATAAGATGCGGTCAGTGCATCCATAGCTGTCCTTTTGGAGCTATAGCATCTAAGGTAGATGTTCTCGATATCATCAAGGATATCAAGGCCGGTAAGGAAGTTTATGCTATGTGTGCACCAGCCATAGAAGGACAGTTTGGCAAGGATATCACTATGGGTTCCATCAGAGAAGCATTAAAGAAGGTTGGCTTCACCGATATGGTAGAAGTAGGTCTCGGTGGAGATATGACCGCTGCTTATGAAGCTGAAGAGTGGTATGAGGCACGTCAGGAAGGTAAGAAGATGACCACATCCTGTTGCCCTGCATTTATAAATATGCTTAGAATGCATTATCCACAACAGTTTGAAGAGAACATGTCAGAGACAGTTTCCCCTATGTGTGCTATTTCAAGATATCTGAAGGCTACACATCCTGGTTGTAAGACTGTATTTATCGGACCATGTATCGCCAAGAAGTCTGAGTCTCATGAGATGGGAATTCAGGATAATGCGGATTATGTTCTCACATTTGGTGAGATGCAGGCTATGCTCAGATCAAAGGATATAGAGATGGAGCCTGTTGCAGATCCATATCAGGAGTCATCTATCTGGGGTAAGAGCTTTGCAAGCTCAGGTGGAGTTGCGGATGCAGTTCTTGAAGTTATGAGAGAGCGTCATCAGGATACAAGTGGAATCAAGCTTCGTGCCGCAGCAGGTGGTAAGGAGTGTACAAGTGCACTTCAGTTGCTTAAGCTTGGAAAGCTTCCAGAGGACTTTATCGAAGGTATGGTTTGTGAGGGAGGCTGTGTAGGAGGTCCTTCTAAGCATAAGACAGAACTTGAGATCAGAAAGGCTCGTCAGGATCTTCTGAATCAGGCAGATGACAGAAAGATTTTGGATAATATTAACAATTATCCTATGGATAAGTTCTCTATGATGAGAGGCGAGATGAATAAACCTCACGGTTGTGGTTGCTAATAAAATATAAGTTATGATAAAAGGTTGTCACTACGAAAGTGACAACCTTTTAGTTTTATCGTTTTTATAAAATTTTGAAAAGACGCTTTAATAAGTAATTTCAAGAATTACAGTCTGTGATACTCGGCCAGACCCTCTGAAGCTTCTTCTTTATTGATAAGGTCAATTGTACGTTTTATCGTAAGCTTTCCATCCTTCAAAGACAGAACCAGAGCTCCACAGTTGGGAACTATAGGTCCTTTCCAAAAATCAGAATCATCAAGATTCCTGACTATAGCTTCAAGTCCTCTTACTATGCCTCCGTGAGACGTAATGAGAATCTTGCGATAGGTACTTTCGTTTGGATAAATATTTACAGCAAGAAAATGATTAAGGCGAGATTTTATCTCTGAAACAGACTCTCCACCGGGAAGAGTTTTTGCGGTATCAGGGTTAAGAAACCAATCCTTTATAAGCTTTAGCTTTTTCTGAGAGTCTCTATCTGAATCAGAATCGGAACTAAGATTGAGACCTTCACAGATGCCAAATGATATTTCCTTAATATCTTCACAAACGTCAATAGTCAGATCTTTCCGGTTCTGACATATGATCTCCGCTGTTTTATAAGCTCGTATAAGAGGACTTGAAAAAACATGATCAAAGTGTATGTGGCGCAGCGCTTCAGAAGCGATACGTGCACCTGCAAGTCCGGCATCGTTCAAAGGGATATCAGTACAACCTTGTAAACGGTGCTCTGCATTCCACATAGTCTCACCATGCCGAACAACAAATATTTCCATAATTATCTCCATTCCGCCGCTGTTTAGTCGACGCACTAATAGTAATGAAACGCGTTTTTCAGACTGTTATCGCATTAATTTAATCAGAATGGAAGCTGAATACTTGGCAGTGAACTTATAACGTTTTTAAAGTTATCCAAATATGTTCTGAGATCGGAAACAACATCAAAAAACTCGTCAATCCGTGAACTGTAATTGTTATAGTCAGCTTCAAGCTGTTCTACCATGCTATCAATCTTTTTCATAGTATCGAAAGCTGAAATAACTTCATCCTTGTATTCTCCGACTATATGATATAGGAAGATGCTTAATACGATAAATGAAATAAGTGTAACAAGGGTAAGAGCCATAACTATATACATAATCTGACGATTTTTTTGGATTTCTGTCATTATTTCACGGTTGGTCGGCTCATGGTCATCTGTGTCAGTAAAGCGGTTGTCCGGACGTTCTACAGAACTGCCGGAAAATTGGGTTCGTCTTAAAGGTTCTTTGTCATTATATGTCATAATAATTCCTTTCAATGAAAGCAATGATAACAAAATTATACCACACAAGAAATATGGTTTACAGAGTTTTACTTTATGAACGATAGACATAATAAATGCTTAAACTGGTAAAACTATAAAGCTTGTAAACCGGTATACCTGGTTGTACAATTAAATAAATACTGTAAGTTAAGATGCAACATAAATATGTGAATACAGAGGAGGAAATTATGTTACAGCATGAACACAAAAATGAAAGATGGGTATCATATAAGGATGTACCTACAGAGTCCGGTGGAGAGGGAGTTGTAAAAAGAGTTCTTGCATATTCAGATGATGTAATGGTTGTAGAAAATACCTTTTCTAAAGGTGCGATAGGAAAACTACATCATCATCCACATACACAGATTACGTACATTAAATCAGGTAAATTTGAGTTTGAAATAGATGGTGAGAAACGTGTAGTTACAGAGGGCGATACACTTCTGAAAACAGATGGTGTTCCTCATGGATGTGTATGTCTGGAAGAAGGTCAGCTTATCGATATTTTTGCACCTTACAGAGAAGATTTTGTTAAAGACTGATTGTTAATCGCAAAATAGGACGAATTTTTACTATTAAACAGATAATAAACAGAACTCGAGACAAGTGTTTATTATCTATTTAAAAAATTTTATATATAGTAATTTTTTTAAATAATGGAGATAAAAGAAATGACGCAATATCGTCATCCGCTTTTATCTCCATTTTTCGTAGTTTCAGAAACTACTTTAGATTGAAAATTTATTTTATTGACTAAAGTTTAGCAATTCTGTATCATCAACAACGTCGGAAGATAGTTAAAAAAATTTAATAATATTTTTGACATCTGTACCATTTATTAAAAAACAAAGCGCCTATAGAGGCCAAAAGGAGAAAAAATGGATTTTGAGAAGGTAAAAGAGATAATCGTTGATACACTTGCTTGCGATGAGGAAAAGGTAACACCAGAGGCAAGATTTATTGAGGATCTTGAGGTAGATTCACTCTCTCTTGTTGAACTTCACATGGCACTTGAGGATGAGCTCGGACACTCAATCCCTGATGGTGAGATTGGTAAGCTTCAGACAGTTCAGGAGCTTGTAGATTATTGCAATAAGTAATTTAAAACTGCTATTTGATCAAAGCCAAAGCAAGTCTTTGGCTTTTTAATCACTCATATGGAGGGATGCGTATGAAATCTCCGGTTAGAAAAATATACGAAATGTATAAGGACAGAGCTTTAAGAAAAAAGGCTCATGCTGACACGGTTGGACACAGCGGTCTCAAATTTAATTTTGTAAAGAACAAGTCAACAGATTCTGCGGAAGTTAAGAAAAAGATAGTGGATAAAGTATCTGCAGGTGCAAAAGGCGAGGAAGGAAAGGACAAAAACGGTCTTCGTATACCTGCAGTAATGATTCCATCAAGTTTTATTACCTGCAGATCATGCGGAAGACGAGCATTAAGACATAAGTGGGAAGAAAACTACTATGTTTGTCCTGAATGTGGTAAATATGCGCCTATAGGAGCATATTATCGACTGAGTCTTATCCTTGATAAGGGATCTTTTTCAGAGATTGACACAGATATCAAAGCTGATGATCCTTTAAGCTTTCCTGGTTATAAAGAGAAAATAGAAAAACAGGAAGAAAAGACAGGATTAAATGAATCAGTTGTTTCTGCAGTGGGAACTATACAGGGTATACGTCTTGTTACTGTTGTTCTTGATAGCAGATTCTTTATGGGCTCCATGTCCAGAGCCGTTGGAGAAAAGGTTACAAGAGCTGTTGAGTATGCAGACAGAGAGCATCTTCCGTTACTTATATTCAGTGCAAGTGGCGGAGCCAGAATGCAGGAAGGTATCTACAGCCTTATGCAGATGGCCAAGACAACATCAGCAATTGAATCTTTTAGTGAGCACGGTGGACTTTTCATAAGTTTCCTTACACATCCTACCACAGGCGGTGTGACGGCAAGTTTTGCAACACTTGGAGATATAACATTGGCAGAGCCTAATGCACTTATAGGTTTTGCGGGACCAAGAGTAATCGAGCAGACCATCAGCCGAAAGCTTCCAAAGGGATTCCAACGCTCAGAGTATCTGGAAGATCATGGTTTTGTGGATCGTATCGTTGAGAGAAGTGAGATGAGAGATGTTATAACAGATATCCTTAAACTTCATACAGATAGTAAGAACATTGGCAGTACCATTAACAATACAGTTTCGGAGAGAAAATAATGATCAAAGAAATTATACAAGAAGCAGAACAAATTGAGGATAGAATAAGTGTCCTGTCCGAAAGCGATGAGCTGTTGGAGGCAAATGCAGAGGAGATTCGCGCATTGGATAAAACCAGAAATGAGCTTTTGTCACAATGCACAGAGCTTAATGCATCAGATAGAGTTTACCTTGCAAGGCATCCAAAAAGACCACATATTAAGGATTTTATTGATAATCTTTTTACAGATTTTTTTGAGCAAAAGGGAGACCACCTTTACGATGAGGATATGTCGATTTATGGCGGTATTGCAAGGTATAAAGGTGTTCCGGTAACTGTGCTCGGGCACCGTAAGGGCAGAAATATGGAAGAGAATATTGCCTGCAATTTCGGGATGCCCAGACCTGAGGGATACAGAAAGGCACTTCGTCTTATGGAACAGGCCGAGAAATTCGGACGACCTATCATTACATTTATAGATACTCCGGGTGCATATCCGGGAATGGAAGCCGAGGAGCATGGTCAGGGAGAGGCGATTGCAAGAAATCTTGCAGCTATGAGCAGATTTCACGTACCTGTTATCTCTATTGTAACAGGTGAGGGGAATTCCGGCGGTGCACTTGCCATCGGTGTTGCCAATAAGATACTAATGCTTGAAAATGCAGTTTACTCTGTATTAAGCCCGGAGGGATTTGCATCTATCCTGTGGAAAGATGCTGCAAGACATGAGGAAGCCTGTGAGGTTATGAAGCTTACAGCACGTGACCTTCGTACTGCAGGAGTTGCAGATCATGTTATCCCTGAACCACTTGGTGGTGCACAGGAGGATCCTTCAAGATTGTATGCAAGTCTGGATATAGTTCTGGAAAAGACATTTACAGATCTCCTGAAACTGTCACCGGATGAACTCCGCAGACAGCGCCAGGATAAGTACAGAAACATCTGACAGAGTGTTTCTTTAAACAATCAGGATCAATTATCTAAAAAACACTGTTAGCAGTGAACTATCAGGGAGTACCGTTTTGAAGGGATTAAAAATAATAGGTTTGGGAGGAGCACTTCCGAGCCGGACAGTAACCAATGATTCTCTAGGCGAGATTATGGACACTTCGGACGCATGGATCTATCCAAGAACGGGTATCCATGAGAGAAAGTTCTGTGCAGAGAATGAAAGTGCTCTTACATTGGCGGTCAGGGCGTCAGAAAAGGCTATAGATAATGCCGGAATTTCCAGAGATTCAATAGGAGCGATAGTTGTCGCTTCCATGTCAGCCGATATGGCTACTCCAAGTATGGCGGCTCTGTTACAGAGAGAACTGAATCTGCCACAGGTTCCGGCTCTTGATCTTAATGCTGCCTGCAGCGGCTTTATATACGCACTCGAAGTTGCAAGAGGTCTTTTGTCAGCAGATCTTAATGTTTATGACATTTACAATGAGGACAAGGACGGAGGAAACAGCATTCCGAAGGAGCCAAATGGAAAATACGCTCTTGTAATTGGAACAGAGCAGTTATCAAGGCTTCTTTCCATGGAGGATCGTACAACTGCCATTCTGTTTGGAGATGGTGCAGGGGCGGCTGTAGTAAAGCTGTACGAGGATGAAGATACAGAAAACAATAAATCCTGTTTATATACCAGTCTTTTAGGTTCAAGGGGATCAGGTGTCATAGAAGCACCGGCTATATACACAGGCGCTTATGAAAACACATTAAGAAAAGAAACAGATTGTCAAGGAAATATAGACCACATGCTCATGGATGGAAAAGAAGTCTTTATCTTTGCGTGCGATATAATTCCGAGAATCATAAATGGGCTCTTAAGAAAGACGGGAACAACCCTTAATGATGTGGACCATGTGGTGTGTCATCAGGCAAATGCGCGAATTATCAGGCATGTGATCAGAGCAATGCATGCCCCTGAAGAGAAATTCTTTATGAATATGGAGAAGCTCGGCAATATAAGTGCCGCTTCTATCCCTGTAGCTCTCTATGAGATGCAGGAAAAGGGACTGCTCCACGCCGGAGAGAGATTGATATTGGCAGGATTTGGCGGAGGTCTTACCTGGGGCGGATGTGTCATAAGTTATAAATGATATTAATAAGTATCAGGCATAATAATATTCAGATAATAGTCATAAAACAGAAAAGGTAGAACATGAAGTTATTAAATGAAATTTTAGGAACAAAATATCCGGTCATTCAGGGTGGAATGGCAAATATTGCAACAGGACGCTTTGCAGCAGCATGTGCAAATGCAGGTGCCGTAGGTCTCATCGGTACAGGTGGAATTCATACAGCCGATGAATTAAGAGCAGAGATTCGTACAGCTCGTGAGCTCGCACCGGAGATGGCAGATGGATATAAACCTGTTATCGGAGTAAACCTGATGCTTATGAACCCATCAACTGATGATTTTGTTAAGGTATGTATAGAAGAAAAAATACCTGTTGTAACTACAGGTGCCGGAAATCCGGGAAAATATATGGAGAATTTCAAGGCAGCGGGAATCAAGGTTATACCTGTAATCGGAGCTCCTATCCTTGCGCAGCATGTCGAGAGACTTGGCGCAGATGCAGTAATTGCCGAGGGATGTGAGAGCGGAGGACATGTTGGTGAGATGACAACCATGACGTTGGTTCCGCAGACAGTTGATGCTGTTAATATACCTGTAATCGCAGCAGGTGGTATCGCTGACAACCGTCAGTTCAAGGCTGCGATGGCACTTGGTGCATGTGGTGTTCAGATAGGAACAGTTCTACTCGCTTCACCTGAATGTCCAATTCATGACAATTATAAAGATGCGCTTTTAAAGGCTAAGGGTTCTGATGCAATCGTAACAGGACGTATAGGCGGAACACCAGTACGTGTTCTTAAGAATCAAATGACAGTTCAGTACTTAAAGCAGGAAAAAGCCGGTGCAGATAAAATGGAGCTTGAGAAATACACTCTCGGTTCATTAAGAAGAGCTGTATTTGAGGGAGATGTTAAAACAGGTTCTCTTATGTCAGGGCAGGCTTGCGGACAGCTTACAAAAATACGTCCGGTAGCTGAAATTCTTGAAGATCTCACAAAATAGGACAGAAAGGCAAAATGATGAAGACAGCATTTTTATATGCAGGACAGGGTAGTCAGCATGCAGGTATGGGGGCAGATCTTTACCGCGATTATCCTGAGTTCCGCAGAGTTTTTGATGAAGTTTCAGAGGGATTACAGAAGAAAAACAGTGATGATCAGAATTATAATCTGTGCCGTTTATGCTTCGATGATCCTGATGGTGTGATCAATGAAACAAAATATACACAACCTGCAATGGTAGCATTTGCCTGTGGTGTGACTGAGATACTAAAAGTACATGGCATTCGTCCTGATTATGCAGCAGGTCTCTCCCTTGGAGAGTACTCAGCATTACAGGCTGCAGAGGTCATGGATGCTGAAACGGCCGTTGAGATGGTGGCATTCCGTGGAAAGAAAATGGCTGAGGCAAGTGAAGGCGTGAATTGTGGCATGACAGCCGTTCTCGGAATGTCTGAAGATGATCTTCAGTCCTGCTGTGAAAAGGTAAGCAATGAAAGCGGAAAGATTGTTTCGATTTGTAATTACAATTGTCCGGGACAGATAGTAATCGGTGGTGAAAAGTCTGCTGTTGATGAAGTGACTGAGCTGGCTTCGGGGTATGACAAAGTGAGATGTATTCCTCTTAAGGTATCGGGACCTTTTCACACAAGCTTTATGGCAAAAGCCGGAGATGCGCTTGATGAATATTTCAAGAATATTCGTATGAACAGACCTAAGTGTGATGTTCTGTTTAATTTCCTTGGAGGAGAATCCGAGGCTGTTACGGAGTCTATTAATTCAACAACTGCAACAACTGCTGCAGCATTCCGAAAAGCTATTCCGGAACTTTTGGTAAAACAGGTTCAGAAACCGGTTAGGATGGAATCTATCATAAGAGATCTTTTTAACAAGGGTGTGACAAATTTTGTTGAGATAGGACCGGGTCATACTTTAAGTGGATTTGTAAAAAAGGTTGCTAAAGATATGGGCATCAAGGATTTTACAGTTGTTGCCATCGAAACATCAGAAGATGTTGAGAAGCTTACTTCAGATAAAGAGAGTGCGTAATGGATAATTTAAAGGATAAGACGGCTATTGTCACAGGAGCATCAAGAGGTATTGGCAGAGCTATAGCTCTTGAGCTTGCCGCAAGAGGCTGCAATGTGGTAGTAAACTATGCAGGAAATGAGGAAGCGGCTGAAGAAACCGTCAGAATGTGTAAAGAAGCAGGGGCCGAAGCTATTGCGGTTAAAGCTGATGTTTCGGACGAGGCTTCTGTTATGGAACTTGTGAAAAAGGCACAGGAGACATTTTCTCAGATTGATATTCTGATTAATAATGCAGGGATTACCAGAGACAATCTTATGTTGAGAATGACTGTGGAAGATTTTGATGAAGTTATTTCCAAAAATCTGAGAGGAGCTTTTCTGATGACAAAATATGTCGGAAAACTCATGCTTAAGCAGAGATCCGGCCATATCATAAATATATCTTCTATAGTTGGTTTACACGGAAATGCAGGTCAGGCTAACTACTCGGCGTCAAAGGCCGGAATCATTGGTCTCACCAAGTCTACAGCTCTTGAGTATGCGAGTCGTGGAATAACAGCCAATGCAATTGCTCCTGGATTTATCGATACTGATATGACGAAGATACTTCCTGATAAGGTTAAAGAGGCTATGCTTGCCCGCATACCTGTCGGAAAGTTCGGAACACCTGAAGATATCGCAAAGGCTGCAGCATTCCTTGCATCAGATGATGCCCGATACATAACAGGCCAAACCTTAGGCGTTGATGGAGGTATGGGAGCGTAGGACTTTTGCATCAGCAAAAGTCCGGAGCGATATGGCAGTTTTTCTGAAAAGAAAAACTGTTTTGCGAAGCAAAATCAGCAACGGGTAACAGACCCGGAGCTGACCGGCG
>AUXO014504568.1_pt1 | contig 15434 bp, 8 predicted proteins | sample 768731 | NCBI WGS metagenome assembly AUXO01 (sample SAMN02715735, study PRJNA202380) | gut metagenome | biome: sheep rumen | host: Ovis aries | place: New Zealand: Palmerston North
GATGCGTTTAAACTTGATAAAGACAAAAACCTTTGGGATGCCGCGATGATTCTGCCGTTTAACTATGCGTAAAAACGGGATTATTGCTCTCTCACCTTTTAAAAACAAGATTTTTTGACTAAAAAAATAAAAAACTGGTTGACAATACGGATCTTAAAAAAAATATATATCCATACATAATCCAATGTAAATAAATAAGTATATATTTAATCAAAAACAAGGAGTTTTATTATGGCTTTTGATCCGTCTAAATACACTGTTGCCAAGGCTCGCCCTCTTCCGGTAATCCTCTTGCTAGATAGGAGTGGAAGTATGGATGGTGAAAAGATTAAGCAACTGAATGCTGCTGTAAACGAAATGATAGATTCGTTCAAGACTGCGGGAAACGGGGAGGTCGAAATTGACCTTGCCGTAATTAGTTTTGGCGAAGGTGGTGCTTCTTATGATATCCCGTTACAGTCTGTCAGGGATATTGAATGCGTTTTTACATTGAAAGCCTACGGTGGCACTCCTATGGGGCTTGCTTTGCGGATGGCTAAGGATATGCTCGAAGATAAGAGCGTCGTTCCGTCTAATGGATACCGTCCGGCAATAGTCCTTGTTTCGGATGGTGAGCCCAATGATGAATGGCAAGGACCAATGCAGGATTTTGTGGGGGGCGGTCGCAGTTCAAAGTGCGAACGTTTTGCCATGGCTATTGGAACGACGAAGGAGGATCCCGTGTTGAACCAGTTCCTGACGGGTTCGCAAAACAAGGTGTTCTTGGCTGAAGAGGCTCGCAAGATTCGCGACTTCTTTAAGTTTGTAACGATGAGTGTTTCTGTTCGTAGCCAGTCGCAAAATCCTAACGCCTTGCTTACGAAAGAGAGTTCCTCTGTATCAGTTATTGAAGACTTGGCTAAAGAATTGGGTATAGACTTGTAGAAATTTGTGGTATGAAAGAGATTTGCGTTATTGTTGATGTGTCTGGAAGTATGTGCACGATGGGGAAACCGTCGGTGCTCGGCAATATAATGCAAACGCTTTCTACTCTTCAGAATTTTTATGACGAATTCCAGCGGATATCTTTTTCTAAAATGCAATGGGATGGCGGCAAGGAATCTCTTGAATCTCTTGTTGAAAAGTTGGATGGAAAAAATGTCTTGCTATTGACAGACGGATATGCCTTGTCGGATTCTTGCCGAACATCGAGTTGTATCAAAAAATTTATTGCTGCGAACGTGAACAATTTTTTTGTGGTTCTTTGTGGCGGAGATGCTTTAGATGTATCGGTGCTTAAGAGGAATTTTGGAAATTTGCGTGCCGTGAATGCTCACGATATATTGTTCGCGGTAGAAAACTTTCCCGACGATTCTAGTTCGCAATCTGACTCCCATTCTAATGATGCAGATTCTGACAAGGATGGTTGGGGATGATTTTTTTTAGGAAAAATTTTGTTTGTGGCGCGAGTGTGATTGGCCCGGCCCATATTGGCAAGGGAATTGCGAATCAGGATTCTTTTTTGTGTGTTAAGAAAAGGAAGTACTCCCTATTTATTGTTTCTGATGGTATGGGGAGCAAACCATTTTCTGATGACGGCTCCAAAATGGCCTGTCTTGCCGTTCGAAAGGAGATGGAGCTGTTTATAAAAAACAAGGACAAGTCTCTCCCTATTACGGTGCTTTTGGAAAACATTATAGAAACGTGGAAAAGGCTTGTTCATCCTCGTGCTGCCGCAGATTGCTCTGCAACATGTCTTTTTGTTTTTGTAACGAAACGCAAAATTTTGGTTGCGAGGCTTGGGGATGGCGTGGTGTGTCTTTTAGGTCATGATAAAGAACAAAGCATCGTGTTTGCCGATGACAAGAAAGATTCTTTTTCTAATACGACTTATTCTCTGTCAGACAAGTCTGCGGAGCGTGAATTTAAGTATGGCTTTTTTGATCGCGCCCTTTTTAAGGGGGTTGTCCTTTGTACGGATGGTATTTCTGCCGATATGAAATTGGGTAAAGAGCTCCCGTTTGCGGAAGATGTTTTTTACGAAGTGCGCAAAAAGTTTTTTTGGAAAAGAAACTCTTTTATCCGCAATATGATGAAAAACTGGCCTGTGCCGCACCATACGGATGATAAAACTCTTGTAATTGCGGGATTGTAACTATGTACACGAAAGGCAAAAGTGATGTAACTGTTTCGGTGTGTGATAGCGATGGAGTGACGGTTGAAATTAGGGAGGTTCTCGATTCCTTTGGAGTGAGCCACTCTATTGGCAAAGAAATTGGTCGTGGCGGGCAGGGGCTTGTTTGTCATACCCAAAATCCGGAGATCGTTGTAAAATTTGCCCTTGGTGCAAATGCGACACTGATAGACCGCGTGAAGAATAAGGCTGAATTCAAAAAGGCGAATGATGAATTTAAGTCGATAATATACAAACCGTTCCCCGAGCGAATACATATTGCGTACCCGATGGCTCGCCTTGCAGATTATGCAGGATACGTGATGCGGTTTATGGATGATATGATCCCCTATTCGGATATTGTTCCGCTCGATGAATCGGGAATAAAGCGGATGGCTGAAGATGGGGGATATCGAAGGCGTTTTGAACTCTTGTTCAAGCTGGCTGCCGAAATGTCTAAGCTGCACGGCGCAGGAATGGTCTATTGCGATTTGTCTCCACGCAATGTTTATGTGACTGCTGATCCAAAGGGATTGACTCAAAATGTTTGGCTAATTGATGCGGACAATATTTTCATTCCAGGCGAAGATCCGGATAAGCTGGTTTATACGGCCCGGTATGCTGCTCCGGAACTTTTAAATGGATCCCCCTGTTCTCAGACGAGCGATGTATACTCTTTTGCGGTTCTTGCTTTTGAATCGCTAGCGGCTTTGCATCCATTTGCGGGTGAAAAGGCGATGAATGGTGGTGAATGCAACTGGGATGAAACTGAGCCGGCGGACGTCGCTAAGGATAATTTTGAAGTTGATCCGCAGTATTCGGGGAAAATTCCATGGGTTGAAGACGTTGAGGACATATCCAACCATACTAAAGATGGGTTGCCGAGACAGTTTTTTTTGACTGACGAAACGTTCGACCTTTTTAACAAGACTTTTTCTGTGTGTGGCAGGGAATCTTCAAAGACGCGGCCTACGGCAATGTTGTGGGCGAGGGCTTTTGCTCATTCCTATATGCAGTGTGTTCGTTGCCCCGATTGTAATATGAGTTTTGTGTATGATTCTCAAGAAAAATGCCCGTGGTGCGATGAGAATCTTCCGCAGGTCCTTATTTTGAAAGATGAAGCTGGACGAAAGGTCTTTGCCCATGAGCTTGTATTTAGCGATCAGGGCTATGGCGAGGAATTCTTTTTGCATGAGCATGTCGTTGCTCTTTTTAAGATAGATAGTTTTTTCAGTAAACTCATAAAAATACGGACAATGAACGAAAATGGACTTGGAATAGAATTCAGGCTTGTTCAAGAAAATTGTACCGCTCGTGAGTTTGCGATTGCAGTTAACGGTGCTGAAGAAAAAATTTTAAGCGCCTATATATTGCAGCCAAAGAAGGACGAGGCGTATTCTTTGAAGTGTTACGACAAAGAAACTGGATTTAGCAGGGTTCTTGCGATTGAGATGACGGGGAGGGCTTGATATGGACGTGACCGAGATTGAGACTATCCCGTTTTATGAAAATATTTCTGTAAGGGTCTGTAATGAGGCTGATGCGAAGAAAATAAAGGTCGGACTTTGCACAATTTTGCCCAACCGGTTGCAACACAATTACATTATCCAAATGGATAATGATTCTGTAGAGTTTGAATTCAAGAATAAACAGGACAAGGCGAATATCGATGCTCAGTTCTGTCGAGGAAGCGCCCATATATGCAATGTGAGAGCGTTGACTGATGCCGGCTTTATATTTGATTTGTATGTATTTGCTGGTCGGGTATTGAATTTTGGTGAAACGACCATTTTGGCCGAAGATGAAAATATTGAGCGATTGAGGAATAAGAAAAGTCCTGAAAGTAGTGACAAGTTGAGAGAACGCCTTGCTGACTGGTGCTCAGTAAAAATCAAGGGCCAGACGTATTTTATTATGCAGGGGGATTATTCGACTTCTAAGGAGAATGATGATAGCGAGGATTCTGATTTAGAAGAAGATGGTGGAGAAAAAGAGACCCTTGGTGCATTCTCCATTTTATGCCATTGTTTTGGACATTGTTTTGCCCTGAAAGTCCAACAGAGGAAACTTTCGGCATCGGGAAATGAAAAGTATTTTGCAGTAATGGGAGTTGCCTCGCGAAAAAATATTCATCCAGCAGCGAATTTCTATTTGGTAAAGGCGGATCTCACTTTTTCTGACGAGAGAAAGGTGGCGTCGGAATACAATATTGAAAAGCTTAAGGCGCTAACTGAAAAAACGGGGAGCTACCTTAAGGCATGGCGAAATTACACTGGTGCTCGTGGCGACCGCATTATGGCGCAAGCGCGAAAATTTGGAGCACGCCATTATATTTCGAGGGTATCCAAATCAGAGAATAGCGTTGTTCTTTATTTTGAAGGAAACGTTGCGGAAGATGTTTCGAAGTATATGATCGAAGAGATTGTTTTATATGATAATACAACCCCATACCCGATGTTTTTGGAAAATACGACATGTAACTTTTTGGATTATTGCGAGCATCTAAAACAGTTAAAGAAAATTCGGGATGCGGCAAATCAAAAAAGATGGCGAGGCGAAGATGTTCCCGAAAATGACGTACTTGAACTATGCTGCCCAATTATAAGTTACGAAGAAAACTCGATTGAAATCAGGATTCCCGAAAGAAAGAACAATAAGTCGGTAAATGATATTCCTATAAATGGCTATATCGTTATGTCGATGACGGGCGAAGAAAGCCAGATTGCGCGCCAGCAAGATGCTTGGAGTAAAATTGCAGAAGGTAAATCGGGAATCAATTTTTTGGGAAACATTCTCGAAGGCTTTTTTGATTATATTCCGACGGGTAATTTGCCTAAAAAGGTATCTATAAGTAACCGGATTAGGGAAAAAATATTTAAGAATCCGCCAACAGACCGTCAATTAGAAGCGATTGATGCTGCCCTTAATACGCCTGAAATCGTGCTTGTTCAGGGGCCTCCCGGAACGGGAAAGACGACTGTGATAACGGCTGTACTTGAAGTTTTGAATGAGCTCCAGGATAAGCGCGGCGTTTGTGCGGGGCGAGTTCTTGCAACCTCGTTCCAACACGATGCCGTTGAGAACATGATTGAACGCATCAGGGTAAATTCTTTACCGACATGGAAATATGGAAAGCGCCAAGGATCCTCGGAAAGCTATAATGATCATATAGGGAAATGGTGCGACTCCGTTGTTGATCGTGTTTTGGAATCTAACCCGGAACTTCACATATCCCGTGAGGACGAAACGTTCAATGCGTATGTTGCGGAATATGTTCACGCTCCCTTGACAGAAAATAAGACTCGCTTGCTCGAATATATTCAATTGCTTCCGATTCCTGAAGAATACGTGAGTCGTGCTAGAAAACTGTTGAACGGGTCTGCTCAAGAAAGGGATTCGAAAGAGACGAAGGGACTTTTGCGGAAAGTCAATGCGCTAAGGGTGACGGAAAAATCTTACGCAGACGATGGGGCAAAACGAGTAGAGGATCTGTATTTTGGTCTAGAAGATTCCGAATGGTTTTTGGAACATGAGGCTGAACAGAGCCTTCTTATGGATTTGGTGATGGGGGGCACTCCCAAAAAAGAGCAGTTGGGTGCTCTAGCGAAAATGAAGAAGGAATTGCTTGAAGAATTCTCGCCGAGGCCTCCGCACATTACTGTTGAAATTGATAGAGACGTTCTGGCTTTGTGTACGGAGATTTCTAAGTTTCTCCATTCTCGTCGTGAAAAACAGTCTAAAAAAGAACAGATTCTTGCAGAATGGGTTGACGCGTTACGGGTTGGCCAGGAGGCTTTTGCAAAGGCAATTAAGGATTGTAATTTTGTTTATGCGGCAACAAGTCAACAGTCTGCGGGTAAAGATATCAATCGCCAAAAAAGAGCGGTGGAAGAAAATAATTCCCAGTATATAACTTTATACGATACGGTGATTGTTGATGAGGCGGCTCGTGCGACGCCTCCTGATTTACTGATTCCGATGTGTAAGGCGGTTAAACGCATTATTTTGGTTGGAGACCATCGCCAGCTCCCACAACTTGTCGATGATGACCTGTGCAACGAAGTGTATGATGCCCTGAAAAATAAAGATGAATCCGCAGAAGAGGTATCGTCTATCGGTACAGAGGATCTTCTCTCGACTTATGAAGATGCTTTTGAACTCAGTCTCTTTGAGCTGCTATTCAAAAAACTCAAGGAGCTTGAAGAGAAAGATGGACGCAAACGGACCATAACTTTGGACAAGCAGTTCCGTACCCATCCAGTTTTAGGAAAATTCGGGTCGCGTCTATTCTATGAACCATATGGAGAAGGTTACGAATCGCCACGGTCCGCTAAAGATTTTGCCCATAACCTTCCTGGAATTGAGAACAAGGCAGCTGTATGGATTGACGTACCTTCCGAAGCTGGTGCGGAGAAACGGCAGGGCTCCAGCCGAATTCGTGAATGCGAGGCAGATTGCATTGTTGAAAAATTTATGGAATTCGTTCGGTTTCAGCAAGATGTTCCCAAAGAGAAAAAGCTGACTTTGGGCATCATTGCGTTTTATAGTGCACAACGGGATCTTATACAAAACAAATTAAGAGAATATAAGGAAGAATTAAAGGATGTCTCGTACAAGATTGGTACGGTAGATGCTTTTCAGGGAATGGAATTTGATGTTGTTTTCCTTTCGATTGTTCGGTCGAAAGGGACGATAGACTTTTTGACTCCGAATCGTCTGTGTGTAAGTATGTCGCGTCAAAAGAGGGTTTTGATTGCGGTGGGGTGTGCTAAGTTTGCAACATCCGATGCCGCCCGAAGTCAAAAAATTCCGGCCTTGTCTGAATATTACGATTTGTGCAATGGAAAAAATGATGAAGGATACGGGGCTGTGTTGATATGGAAAAGATAATTGGCGGTGTTGATTTCGATGCGGCAACTCCCATGAGAATTAGCCACAAAATTTTATGGCCCTGCTACGAGTTCGTTGCGTCTGCGGAGGGCCTTGATGGTTATGCGAATAATATCATTGAGGATACTATTCTTCGCCTTGTTGAAATCAAAATAACAAGCGAAGGTGAACTTGCGTCATGTATGGGCCTAGAAAAAGACTTGGTCTCGTTTGTGCTGTCACGGCTAGAACAGCAGGATTATATTGATTCATGCCGTCGGATAACGGATGAAGGGGCCAAACGTTTAACAGAATCATCTAAAATTCAGTATACCGATATTCATGTGTATGTCGATGCTATTTCGGGAAGGTTGCTTCCGTACTTTAATGTAATAGGTTCTGATAGATATTTTAAGTATTCTGACGGCAGAGAAAAATTTGACGAAACATCGGGTGTGGGGGTGTTTGAGTATAAAGGTTACTCGACGGCAGGAAAGGAAAAAGAGGAAAAACAGAAAGCGTATAAGCTGCATTACGAAGAATCTTTTAATGTTGTTCCTGATAGACATGCTGTGACGGCGATGTTGCATCGGTTGCACCCCGGAAAAGATAGTGTCTATGCTCAGGTAGATGAGTCGCAGATGTCGAAAAGGAATCTTCGGTGGTTCTTGATTGATGTTATGCAACCAGAGGGCTCTTCGCGAGACTGGGTGTTTTCGGATGGCTTTGGGAAAATTTCAACATTCTTTACAGTGTCGCAAATAAAAAACGAGATTGACAGAAAATATATTGTAAATCTTAGGGAACGATTGCAGATTCAGACGAACGCCCTGAATACGGCAACGCTTTCTTATGAAGGAAGATTCCCGAAGCTTAAGGAGAAAATAGACCTTGTTGAAAAAAGTATGAGGGAACTTCAAATGTCTGTTGATTCTCCGGATAGGGCAGAAATGCTTTTTTCGGCGGTTGCAGATTCTGTATTGTACTTGACGCAGCTTTCGGAATGGGTCTTGTTTTATTTATTGCACAAAGACAATGTTGCTGCAGATGCAATGAATTTCTTTGACACGATGGAGAATAATAGCGATGCTCCGTACTGTGTGGGTAGTTTGGCTTTTCGGTGTGCAAAGAGTATGGGGTTTGATCTCATTACAAAAGAAAGGGATGCTTTTTGCCAGAAACCTTCAAGAGTTACTAATGCCTACCGTCATTTACCGTCTCTGTTGCCATTACTCCCGCTCTTTTTAATCACGTTTGAAAAGGAGTCGCTTTTTAAAGGGTTTGCAGCGAAATATCCAGATTTTTTGCATATGATTCTTTTTCTGAACCTAAAGCGGGGCAGAAGTTTTCATTCAGGAAAGTTGGAAGATGAACTGCGCAAAGTTAAAGATTGCGTAGAAAAAGTTCATGAACAGATTTATTACCTTATAAACGATGCTCTTGGTGTAATGGTTAAAGAGAAGCATGGCCTGTCTTTTTTGGAAAAAATCAGCCTGCAAAACGAGAGGGACGAAGCGATAGGCCGCATGGAGGAAGAACTCGGATTTGCATTGTGCAATACACTGGATACGAGTTTAATCCGTTTTGTAACCGATATGGAACGTCGTGGAATGGATGCCACTTCGCTAAACAACGCGATTGTCATTGATTTATACCGTATTTTGGAGTATCTGTTTGTGTCGGTGAATTGTCGCTTGGGGAATGGACTCAAAAATTCCGACTGGAAAGAGAAGGTTGTTTCGGCAGGTATAGTTTTTTCTGATAAGCGGAAAGACCCGGAATACGCATCTTTGGTTGGTACACGAGATTGTATGATTGAGTCAGCCCTGTCAAGAAGGCCTTCGTCGATGAATGCTGCATGTATTGCATTTTGCACCCTCGCGGATAAAGCCTTATTAAGAAAGGTTGCGAAAAGATGGAAGTCTATGCTTGGCGATATAAGTTATATTGTCAAGATGCGCGGACATGGAGAGATTCCTGAAAAGGTTGATTCAGCTCGCGTTTTTGAAATTAAAGGGCATGTTGTGGATATGATTCATTTCTTTGCAGAAGAAGGATTTCTTGTTTAAGTAAGTGAGTATGAAACTTAATAGGAGATAAATTTATGGCTGAAATGAGCTTGGATAAAGTCAAAGAATTTGTCGATCAAATCAATCCAATGATTGATGGAGCAGGCTGGGAATTGGCCCTCGTAGAAAAAGGAGAAAAAATGTCTTCTGAAGAAATAGATGGAAGAGAAGAGGCTCTATTGCAAAAGGAAAGAGCCCATAAGGAGGAACTAGAAAAGTTCTTGCAGACGAAGGCCGATATCGAGGCTCGCGAAATAGCTCTAGAGTCGCAAGAAAAGGCTTTTGATGCTATAAAGGAAAAACTTATGGCTGCGTCTGCGGAATTGGCTCAGAAAAAGGCGGACTTATTTAAAGAAGCAGAAAAATTAGCATCGGGTTTGTATCAGGATCGCCTAACGGCTGTGGAATCTGAAGCCAAGAAGATTATTGAATCGGCTCAGGCATCGTCGGAGAAAACCCGAGCAGAAGCAGAGATGGGTGCAAAAAAAATACGCGAAGAGGCTTATGCCGCGGCGGATCAGATTCGTAAAGAAGCCGGTGCTGAAAAAGATAGGATTCTTAAACAGGCCGACGATGATGCTCGAAAAAAAATGGAGGCCGCCGAGTCTGATACGGCTTCCTTAAAAAAACAGATTGAACAGTTGATCGCCGAAAAGGCGGAACTTTCTGGAAAGAATACGGAACTTCGCTCACAGAACGAAGCTCTTGTTCAAGACAATGCGGCTCTGCTTTCTGAGAAGAATTCCCAAAGGGATGAGTTCAATAGGACGGCGGCAAATTACAAATCGACAATGGATTCGTACAAGATCTTGAACGATTTGCTTAACCTGCATAATAAGGATGCCAAGGTCTTTATTGAAGAAATTGATGGTTTGAATGCTCGAGTGCAGGAACTTAACAATCGTGAAGACGACTTGAACAGACGTAGTCAAAAGCTTTCTTTTGAAGAGCATCGCAATGCGAGAAAAGCTGAGAGTCTCGATGAACGGGAAGGTGGTATCGAAGACGAGGTGGAGACTCGTTGGCAAAGACTTTGTGCCGATAAAGATGCGGAGATTGAGTCTCTTCAAAAACAAGCTCAGACATTGCGTGAAGCCCTTGCTGCAAAGTCGAGTATCGTAGCCTCGTTTGACGATCTTAAGGCTGAACTTGGAGGCAAGAACCCTGCAGAGGTGCTGTTGGATTATCAGCGTGTTCAGCAGGAGCTTGAATTGGCTGTACAGAAAGTCAGCGAAACCCCGTCTTATGTTTTGAGGAAAACGGCAGAAGAGCTAAAGGAGAGGGAAGATCTCCTTAAGGACCGCGAAAATCAGCTGGAACAGGAAAAGAGAGACTTTGCAAATAGGCATGACGATTATGCCCGTTTGCAAACCAAATGTGAAGATTTGTCTCAGCAAGTAGAGGATGCTGAACGTGACAAAAAAATCGTGGTGGAGCAGCTTCAACGATTGCGCTCCACCTACGAGAATCCCGCTGAACGAAAAGACCGTATTGCAGAAATCAACAAGGCGTTTGCTGGAGAGATGCAGCGTCAAGATAATGCCGCTGAAAGTGAAATTGCTTGGCTAGATTGCATTAACAAGAAAATCGAGGATAGCGGCCTGCATTTCCCTCGCCGTATTCTCGATGCATTCCATACGGCACTCAAGACTTCGGAAATGTCTCCCCTTACGGTGCTTGCGGGTGTGAGCGGTACCGGTAAGTCGGAACTTCCGCGTCTTTATTCTCGCTTTGGCGGCATAAACTTTTTGAGTGTTCCTGTTCAGCCGAACTGGGATTGTCAAGAGGCGATGTTGGGCTATTACAACTCGATAGACAATTGCTTTGAACCGACGGATATGCTTCGCCTTTTGGCGCAGTCGCAGCGTAAACCGGAAGACCAGAATGGGCTAAACGATTGCATGACCATGATTCTTTTGGACGAAATGAATCTTGCAAATGTTGAACTGTATTTTGCAGATTTTTTGAGCAAATTGGAAACTCGTCGTGGATTGGCAGAAAACGACCCCAATTTCCCCTATATTGGTGTGAAAATCGGGAGTAAAATGGAAAACTTCCCACTGCGTCTTGGCCGTAACGTGCTTTGGACTGGCACTATGAACAATGATGAAACGACCAAGACTCTTTCGGATAAGGTGATTGACCGAGGCATTGTTATTAATTTCCCACGTCCCAAAACGTTGATACGCTCTAGGACTGGGTCTCATCTTGCGGAACCGGCGGCTTTGTTGCCGAAGGCTGTGTGGAATTTGTGGGTTGATGGCGCTTATAAGTTTGATGAAAAACAAATTCTTGAATATAAAGATAAAGTTGAAAAAATTAATGAACAGCTTGGAAAGGGTGGCCGTGCTTTAGGACACCGCGTATGGCAATCGATTGAAAACTACATGTCTCTGTATCCTGGGGTTATTGCTGCCCAAAGTGACTATGAACGTAAACTGGCGATGGAGCGTGCTTTTGAAGATCAGCTCGTGCAAAAGGTGATGCCAAAACTCCGCGGGCTCGAAACTCGAGGTACACAGAAAGAAGTGCTGGATTCTATCAAGCTTGTTCTTCCTGAAACACTCCATGCCGATTTTGACAATGCTGTAAATCAGAACTATGGACAATTTATTTGGACGACATCAGGCTATTTGTTAAGGGAAGATGGTTCTAAGGATGATAAAGCGTCCGATAGTTCGGATGTCGGGGAGACTTCTCGCGAGGACCTAGCGCAAAAAAAATCGGTTGACTCCATTGTAGAAGAATGTGTTGCGCTAATTAATAAAGGTGAACTCACTAGGGATAAGGTGCAGATAAAGAATTTTCTTGATGAGCGTGGTACATATAGCTTGGACCGGTTAAAGTTGATACTTGCAAAAACCAAGAAGTAAAAGTGTAGATGAACATGGCGACAGAACTGACTTCCATATATAAACAGGTTGCCGATGGAAATGCAAAACAATATGAGTTGCTATTTTCCATTGTTGGGTTGTTCTCGTCTATAATGGAATTTGACCCAGTTACAGACGACCCGTTGCCAAGTACCATTGATGACGTCTTGTATGGAATTGCATCATTTGATATAAAAAAGATCGCCTGGCAGAATGACCGACTACAGCATATCGTGAATTTTGCATCTGTCGCCATTCGGAATTTGATAGAAGTTCTTCACAAAAAAAATCTGCGCGAGCACCTTATTACGCGTCCCGAAAAAATACGCGAGATAGATAGCAAGAGCATGATGTGGCTTTCCAAAAAGCCTGGCTTTACGGTAAAGCAAAAAATTGCCTCGGAACAGCGAATGATGGGCGTATTTCACACGACTAGCTTGGATACTGCAGAAAATCGCTTATTCAAGTCGTTTATGAAGGATTTGGATGATTTGCTGCTTGAAAAAGAAAACGCTTGTGCTAAAAGAGAGGTCTGCGTAAGCGACGAATTTAAACGTTTTGTTATGATGGTGCATAGTTGGTTAAAAAGTGATGAGGCTGAAGCTATAGGGCCGTGGAGGAATACACCGCCCAATAACACTCTTCTGAATGATAAAAACTATCGGAAAATATGGAAAGCTCACTTGATGCTTCAAAACTTGAACGAACAAGTTGAATTCGATTTGAATCGTTTGCGTGAATTGACGGCATCGTGTTATTTCTGGCTTAAGGCGGCATTGTTGAACCAAAGTGATAAAATTAGGTTCAAACAGAATGTCTTGATTCCCGACTATAAAAATCTTTTGCTTGTAAAGAATGGTGACTTGCTGGAATATCTTTATAACAAAAAAATATGGCAGTCGGCTAGGGCTGTGTTGGATGTGACGAAGCTGCCGGAAAAGTGTGAAACCTATGCCGATGTTTTAGATTGTGCGCAACAGTCATATAAGGCTTTTTTAGGAGATATTCCTGCTCTTGAAAGTTTTAAGTCGAATGATGAACAAGTTAGTAGAAAGATTAATGCGGTTGCGTCTGTCGATTTGAATTCGGTCAGGCCATCGTACCATATAGATGACGGTAAAACCGGATTGTTCTCTAAAAAACTAATTTATCAGGAGGTTGGAAAATATCCTTGCTCTTCGGCGAAGTCAAAATGGATTTCTACCAAATTAGATAAGGTCAAGACATTCTCGATACATTCTATTTTTGACGAAACTCTTCGTTCAGCAATTGATGATGACGAGGATAGTAGAAATGCCGTAGCGAGAGCGTGTTCAGATTTTGCAAAAAATCTAAAAGATGAATTTCCCTGTCAAAAATGCATATACATTACGAACGACGATGTAGATGATTTTTCACCTAGTGTAAATGTCTTTAAGCGTTGCATGAATTCGGCATTCTCTAATGCCGAAATTTTACCTCGGAGTATTGCAGTTCTGTTTTCAAAATTGGGAGATTTGCAAAAACGATTCCACCCCGATGACAAAATATATATCCGTGTTATTCATGATGATTATGAAATTAAGACGGTTGTTAGGATTGCCTATGATGATAAGTTGGCGAAAAAAAATCCAAAAACAAAAGGGTGGTTTTTTGAACGTTTAGGGTATAGTCGTATATCAGGATCTGTGCAGCGGCAAAAAAATGTTCCGCAAAATATGGAACGTACACTGACGGCGTGGGATGCGACTTTATTAAAGAATGCTTTTTCTGTAGATAAATTCCATTTTGAATGGGGTTCTTCTTTTGCACGGGTTGATGCTCGGAACAATGAGATTGTTGTTGATGCAAGTTGTGATGCCTCTATGGGAGGGATTGTTTATGACCGATTGCAAAATGTCAGTCTCGATATTCCCCTTTGGTGCGATGTTTTGCCGAAGCTGAGCATGAGGGATTCAAACGGGGAATATGTTCTCGTTGAATCGGGTAAGGTGCGAGTTCGCCCTGTTGTTGGCAAGCCTGTGTCTATCCCGATTTCGTGGAATTTTATTTTCCCAAAAGACAAACCATTTTACGAGTTCCCGCTTGCACAAGGAATCAATAAGGCTGCGACTAGGTATTATGCTTATTTGTGTGATTCTTCGTTCCCGCTTGAACAAGATGAAATGTGTCGATTGCGCTTGACTTATACATACGGAGCACCACTCCCGTACAATCTTGAATTTATTTCTGTGTCAGACAAGCCTTCGTTTAGGTCCATGACGGTCAAGTGGGAGAATAAGTCGCATAAGGATTATGTGCATGATATGCCTGTACCAAATTTTGTGCGTGAATATACCTGGGCTGATATGCATCACGTGTCAAAAAAGAATTCAGAAGAGACATCTGATTTAATTGAATCGTGGTTGCCGAACGAATATAAAAAAATTGTTCACTCAGGCTTTTTTATTATAGAAGAAATTAAAGAATCTGATGATTCTGAATCAAATTTTGTTGCAGCTCAATCTGATGACGGACGCATTATTAATTGTTATATTAAAAAAAAGTTGTTGGTAGAAGTTGGGTGTAAGATTTGGGGCTCTCTGCGATATACTCGTATGGGTAAACAAATATTTGATCCCATTATTGTTGGTCAGAAAAGTTGGGCATGTGGTTATCAGAAGTCACTTCGTTTTCCGGCAATAGTGGTTTGGAATAATGGGCGAAGCATTAAAGATTCTGAATGTCCTGATTCGTTTCGTAAGCAAACTGAGAATGTTTGTGATAAATTGAAAAAAATGTTGCCGAATAAAAATATTCCAAAATGTGTTATTGATGAATTTATGCATTTTTTGTCTTGTATGCATAAAGATGTACCGGATTGGTTTTACCCGTACTTTACCCATATTCTTGATAATATTAATTTGAATACGACTAGTTGGATTGCTTATGCATTGGGTGATTGCTCAATGGATTGGCAGAAGGAACTTTTGGCGAAAGTTGTTAATCTGTCAGGCCAAATGAACAAGTCAATATATGCGATAAGGATAATGGCAATAGCAATGTGGCGCGTCAATGGATTTGTTTATGAATTAGATGAAAAAAATGTTAAGACTATAATTAAATCAATAAGAAATTCAATTAATTGGATGTCTATAGCAAATAAAGAGGAACAAGAAAAATACAAATCCCAACGTCGTCTGCTTTATACAGCTTGCCTTGAATGTCTAGTAGCGTTGTGTCGATTGCGTAAAACAAGGGATGGCAAATCTACTGGGGAGAAAATGTTGGCTACGCTATCCCCATCCTCGAATCCTGATGTGAAATTTATTGTGAATAAAATAAAAGAAGTGAACGCTCAAATTAAATCGTTCCTATCGTTCAATATAGAAAGACCTGTAGGTGATTCTACTCCAGAACTTCTGTATGCTGCGTATGGTTACCTATCTGGAAATATTGATTCAAATTCGATTAAGGTGTTGGAAGCGGATTTTGGAGATTAACTCCCCCCCC
>AUXO012012410.1_pt1 | contig 15432 bp, 11 predicted proteins | sample 768731 | NCBI WGS metagenome assembly AUXO01 (sample SAMN02715735, study PRJNA202380) | gut metagenome | biome: sheep rumen | host: Ovis aries | place: New Zealand: Palmerston North
ATTTCATTATTCTTATCATTGTTAACTGGGTAATATGGTTCCATTCCATCTTTCCATGTAACTGGATATTCTTTAGTAATTATAGTCTTTTCTGGTGATTCTTCAATAGGTGTTGCACCCAAATTTTTTCCATATTCAAAAAATTTATGTTCAATTATTCTTGTATATGGTACTTCATATTCTGTATAATTTACAACAGCATTTCCTTGATAATTTTGCATATTAATCTCTTCAGTTTCAAATTTCAGGCTTCTATACTCTAATTTCCCAAATTTATAATCATAATATTGATCAATTAATCCAGTAAAAACAATTTTTTCAGAAATATCTTCAAGTTCTTCTCTATGTTCAAAATAATTATAATTTAATCTAACTTCTATTCCTTCTAACATCTTTTCGATAATTTGAGTATATCCCCCTATAGGAATGCCTTGATATTTATTATTAAAATAATTATTATCATAAACAAGTCTAACTGGTAATCTTTTTATAATAAATGCTGGTAATTCTGTGCATGGTCTGCCCCATTGTTTTTCTGTATAACCTTTTATAAGTTTTTCATAAACAGTTTTCCCTATCAAACTCATAGCTTGTTCTTCAACATTTTGTGGTTCTCGTCCATTTAATTTAGCTTGTGCCTCTTTTCTTTCCTCATCTAATTTAGCTTGTGCTTCAGCAGGAGTAATAACTCCAAAAAGCTCATGAAAAGTATTCATATTAAATGGCAAATTATATAATTCATCCTTATATCTAGCAACTGGAGAATTGGTATATCTGTTGAATTCAGCAAATTTATTTATATAATTCCAAACCTCTTTATTACTTGTATGGAATATATGCGCACCATATTTATGTACATTTATACCATCAACATTTTCTGTATATATATTTCCTCCTATATTATTTCTTTTTTCAACAACTAAACATTTCTTGCCGTTTTTTGTAGCTTCATGTGCAAATATTGCCCCAAATAGACCGCTACCAACTATTAAATAATCATATTTTATCATATTTTCCACCTTCCACTTTTTTCAACATCATAATATCATTTAAAGCAAAAAAATACAAGTTTTTTCTTGTATTTTTTTACTATTTTCACCCATTTTTTTTATTTTTTTCATGTTCAGAAAGTGCTATATAATGATTTAAATCTTTTACTTTATCATTTAACATTGATATTTTTATATTATTAATAAATGTCTGTATTAATAGAAATACAATTACTATTAAAAATACAAAATTTACAGGTGCCATAAAACCTAAACCATATGATATCCATTCAACAGCAGGTGAAAATATGCTCATCAATATTAAAACTATACTGCCTATTAACCATACAACTGCATTTTCAACTTTTAACTTTGCCTGTTTAATTCTTTTTACACATAAAAAACATGAAAATAATGATGCTACTATTAAAATAATTCTTAATGTTAAAGAAATCTCCATATTTTTTCTCCTTCCACTATTTATTTTTTCTTGTAAATGCTCTTATAAAAATAATCGAAAAGAACATATTTGTCATATATTGAATTGATTTTATTGGTTTTAAATAACTTTCTCCAAATTCCCTTTCTTTCATTTCAACTTGAACTTCTTTAATTTTTAGTTTTTTCTTAATCATATAAACTAATGTATCTGGCTCTGGAGTTAATCCTGCATTTTTAACAAACATTTCAATTGCTCTTTTATTATATGCCCTCATACCAGAAGTGGGATCTTTTATCCTTTTTAATGTTGTAATTTTGATTGCAGAAGATATTAAATTACTCCCCAACATTCTCATTGTATGTGGTTTTTTTTCTGTAACAAATCTTGACCCTACAGCTACATCACAATTATTTTTTTCTATTTCCTGTACTAAGTCCTTTAAATATTTTGCTTGATGTTGTCCATCTCCATCAAATTGTATTGCAATATCATATTCATTTTGATATGCATATTTCATTCCTAACTGAATACCGCTTGTTAATCCATAATTTACTGGTAAAGATAACACATTATAGTTATTTTTTTCACACACTTCTTTCGTATTGTCTTTTGAGCAGTCATTTACTATTATATAATCAAATTCACTCGCATTATCTTTTATATCCTGAATAGTTTTTTCTATATTCAGTGCCTCATTATATGCTGGTACAATTATTAATGTTTTCATTTAATTATCTCCTTACTTAATAAAAAATTGTTGTATTGTAAATATTGTAAATATGTTTATTATACTAATTATTGTAAAATATAATCCATGTATATTTTTTATTCTAACACTATTATTTTTCAAGCACATTATTAATAATGGCAATATTGCACATGGAATAAAATATCTTCCTTGAACACCTATTATTATATTGCTTCCCACTTCGCTCCAAATTAGATATAAGCCTGTAAAAATCAATAATACTGTCCCAACAGTTAAAGCAAATACAAATAATCTTTGTATTTTATTAAAAGCAAAATCATTATTTTCCATAAATGGTGCTAATACTAACAAAAACAAATAAACTATTATTAATAACTGATTTACTTGAATATTCTGCCATCCTAAATTATCTCCTACTAGTCCATACAAATAGACTGTTCCCATTTTATCTATTGTATTTTCTATTGTTCCTACATAACCAGGAATATTAGATATAATCCCACTAATTTGTTGAGCTGAGTCAATATTTCTTTCTTGTACATAACTTCTTTCATCAGAATATCTAGTTTGATATTTATACCATAACAATCCAGATAATAATGATATTATTATACACGATATAACTATTACAAACTTAGTTTTTTGGGGGATTTTTTTATTCCCAAATAATAACATCAACAATAATACTATTGGAAAATATACCATTTTTGCTATTCCAATAAAAATACTAATTCCTAATAATAATCCAATTTCAACTTTTCTAATTTTTTCTTTAACAAATGTTAAGTACATTATATATGAAATAAAGAATAGACAAATTGCATTTATTATTGAATCAGGTGATACAGAACATGCTTGTTGAAGCATCATAGGCATCAATAAATATGCAGCAAGTATTAATTTCCCGAATGGGATTAATTTTAACGAATAATATGATAATACCAGAAAGATAATAAAATTAAATATTCTTCCTAAATACATACATAATATTATATTCATATTAAAAATTTGACCAATTTTCATCCCCATACCGCTAAATAGATATAAGGTAGCTGGGTAACTTTGTGCTTCTGTGTAAGCCTCTGATGTTTTGCTATAATCAGTTGTTTTAGATAATTGTTCATGCAATGTTTTATAATCATTTAAATTGGAAATGTTAATACTTTTTAAATCTTCAGGAATAATTGCTCTATGTTTGTTTTCATCATTTAAAGTTGCAACAAATCCACCATTATAAACTTCATATGCTCTTATTATATGTGGTGCCTCATCTGGAACATGATATGGCACCATTAGTACTAAAAACATCATTCCAATAGGAACAACTATGCTTATAAATTTCCTTTCAATTTTCCCTTTATATTTTTTAAAATTAATAATAATAATACCTAGTATAATTATTGAAATTACTATGACTATTACTAAATGAACTTTTGAAGTAATTCCCATTGTTTCTTTTATATAAGCTATTTTATATAAAAGATATGCTAATAATAGTGATAAAATAAATTCAAAAACAACATTTAATTTATCATATATTTTTTCTATGATGGGATATTTACTTATTATTTGGTTTATCTTGCTTTGAATTTTTTTCATTATTTTTTTCCTTTTCTTCTATTTGTTTTTTTTCAACAATATTTTTTTCTATACTTTCCTTTACCACTTTAACCTGTTTAGCATATTCTTCATTGATTATTTTATTATCTTTTCTTTTTTCTTCTTTATTTTCAATTGCTTTTTTATATTTTTTTCTTCTAATGATATTTAAATATACATCAAAAATAAATCCTACTAATGTTGTTGTATATGCCGCAACGGCATATCTATCCATTAATGCTCCTAACACAGAATACATTGTCATTTGTGCTAAAGCATATGAATATAATATAAATATCAAATGATTATTTGTAATAAATTTTTGTTCATATTTTTTTCTGAATATAAAATATGAAATTAATTTTATTAACCATAGAAGAGGTAATAAAAGCATTATTACTTTAAATAAAACCTTAGCAGGTAATGTCATAGATACCATATAATTATTTACTGGTTCAATGTATTGATTATTAGAAATATACTCTTGTGCATATTTACTATAAAATTCTGGTAAATCCAAAGCATTTGTCATGTTTCTATAAATATTATAAGCCAAGAAATTAATTTCCAAATCCTGTCCCAAATCAAATGATTTTTCTATATAATAATAATTTCCATAATCTATATTTACCCTTACTTTGAAAACGTCAATTATTGCTAAATAATTAGATATATAACTATTTATTACAGTAGCAGGTTCAGAAAAAAATGTATCTGCAACAAATTTTAATCCTTCTCCAACAGAAATATTTTCGTCTTTTAAATATATTACTTTCCTATTCCCTTCCGGTTCAATAAATGTTCCTTTATCTAATAATATAAATGATTTATATTCATTTGATTTTTTATCTATAATGTCTAATATTTTTTGTTTATCTTCTTCTGAAATTCTTGTATCTTTGACAATATTTTCTCTTTTATAACTTTCTGGATTAATGTCTTTTCTATATTTTGATATTCCCTCCATTAAACTATTTCCTAGCAATCCATTTGAAGTAGTTTTATCATTTATTTTTACATTTCTTTTTTCAAGAAGATTATTCCAACATTTAATACTGATAAACAAACTAATTATACATAGCAGAATTACAATAGCTCTTTGTAATATATTTTTCCAGTTACATTTTTCTATTATAGAAATAATAGCAGCGATGACTAACGGTACTATTAAAGTTAAAATATATGTCTGTTTTAAATGCCATGAACAAATCGTTAAAAATATAAATATACCAGTATAAATTGAATATTTTAATTTATTCTCAGTAAAATCTAATCCTATCCATCTCCAACTCAAATATGCAGCCAAAATAGCTATTGTAATTGATGCAAATTCCGTAAGAATAACATGGTAAAATCCAAATATTATTGGATTCAATGCTACCAAGATAACAATCGCAAAAATAATTAGAATTTTAATCCATTTATTTTTTTCATTCTTTCCCACAATATCTTTATACATCAAATATACAGTTACTAACATTATTACATAAAAAACAAATGTTGCAATCAATAACCCATATCTACTTTTTCCAAAAAGAGTATTTGAAACATATATTCCTAATGGAAATATAAAACTTCTTACAGGAGCCCAATTTGAAAAATCAATATTTCCAGATATCATTTCTGACAACCATACATATTGTGAAGAATCATATCCAAGTGTGATATTATAACAAAAATAAATAATTGTCAAAATCATAGAACTCAATGTAATAATACATGTTTTTAATTTCATTTTTTTCTCCTACTTTAATTTATTTTTTAATTTTTTTGCGATTTTCCATAATTTTGTATTTCGCATTTTTTCATATTTATGTATAACATGTCCATATGTTAGTCGATATTGATGAAAATCCATTGATTCTGCCTTTAATTTATAATTATTAAATGCATAAATATCCATAACTCCATCTGTAATCTCACTCTTAATATCGACATATAGATCATTATAGTATTTTTGCATTTCTTCAATTGTTTTAAATTTATAATCTTTAAAGTTTTCCTTGATTTTTTTATACTCAACTTCATTATTACTTATTTCAACAATTTTTTCAAGTATTCTATCTGTATTAGTATCGAATTCAATAGTCCATCCTAATTCATCGTTTTTTATTCTGTCCCCTACTGCTCCAATATCAAATGTAAGTACTGGTACACTAGCCATATAACATTCTGTAAGCGTATATGAATAAGTTTCTGGCCATGTAGCAAAAATACATACTAAGTCAATATTATTATCAATAAGTAATTGAGGAAGTTCTCCTCTTTTATATGCACCATGATTTATATAATTTACTTTGTTTCTTGTCAATTTAGCATCATTAGGTTTACCAAATAAATGAATTCTAATATTAGAAGTATTATTTGTTTTTATTAATTCTTTTAAAATATTACTTCCCTTATGTATTGCCATTGCGCCCACAAAAGCTATATCAAATGTCTTTTTCTCTATATTATTTTCTTTTTGAATAACCTCTACCTTTTCAACTCCATGCTCAACAACTTCAATATTTAATTCAGGATAAGTTGCATTAAATATGGATTTTGTATTATCTGAAGGTACTAAAATCTTGTCAAATTTTTCTAAAACTTTTTTACATGTTCTTTGCCAATTTTTTAATATATTGCTATTCACTCCATACCTTGCATTTAAGCATTTAGAACAGTCTTTGCTATTATCAAATTCACAATATTTATCTATATAAACCATATTTATTGATGGACATTTCATATATAAGTCATGCAATGTAATTATAGAATATATATTTCTTTGTTTTGCTACATCTATTGCATCAAATGTTTGGAAAAGAAAATGGTGAACATGTAATATATCAAATTTAAAACTGTCAAATACATTTTCCAACATTTCTTTATATGAATTATTTGTATATGTTATTTGTCCATAAAAATTAATATCAGTTTTATAATTTGCTATTTCTTTTCCAAATTCATCTGTATATAAATATAATTTAAACCTTGAAAGATCAAACTTATCTGGAGCTAATACAAAGCTTGCAATATTGTTTTTTAAATTAGAGTCTATTATATCTTTTATATGTAATGATGTGCCTCCAGTCATTTCCATATTTTCTTCCCATTCATTTACAAGATATAAAACTCTTTTTTTATTATATAATAATGAATTAAGTTTTACATTTTCTTGTATATCTCTTAATGGATTATTTGCTAAAAAATTATCTGTTTTTTGAACATATATAGGGTGTTTTTTTCTTAACAAATTCATATGTTCATCAATTAATGCAGCCCTAGAAGCTGTTAAATTTTCTTTTTTAAAACTTTGTGTCCCTTTATGATAAATAAATGTATTATCGCATAAAACATTAGTATATCCATGATCTAATGCTCTATAGCAAAAATCGTTTTCTTCTCCATAGCCTTTTCCAAAAGTCTTATCATCAAATAACCCTAATTCTGATATAACACTTCTTTTTATATACATACAAAAACCATTACCTGTTGTTAATTGTGGATACCTACTTATTGAAACCTCTTCTATCATTTCAGCATATTCATCTAATGTCATATTTTTAGGTAATTCATTATCCACTCCAAAATTTGGTACAGACGCTATTGTTCCATTATTAGTAAGTGGTGTAACAGTTGCAATATACTCATTTGAATATGCGCACTCTTGAATTTTTTCTATCCAGTTTTTAGTAACTTCTGTATCACTATTTAAAAGAATTACGTCATTTTCTGAATATTCCATTCCTCTATTAACAGTTTTAACAAATCCTATATTTTGTTCATTTTCTAAAACAACTATATTCAGATTACTATTTTCTTCCTCATATTTTTTTAACATTGGAAAAATATTTTTATCTGGACTTTTATCATTAATTAATACAAGTGTATGTTTATTTAAATCTGTATTTTTTATAACACTTTTTATACATTCTTCGGTATATTCAAAAGCATTATAAACCGGTACAATAATATCTACATTTTTCATGTTTTCCTCCTAAATGTTAAGACTTAATCCTGTATTGTTTTTACTTAAATTAGGACTAAAATATATATCCCCTTTACTATAAAACTCATTCCATTTATTCATAAGTTTTTCTTCTTCTTTATCTTCTTTTGTTTGATCTAATTTTGTTACTTCAAAAGATATAATAGGATTTAAAACAACTTGTTGGTTTAAATTTAATATCTTTAGGCATGTATCAATACTTAATAATAGACCTGAAAAATCTTTTGAAAATTTACCTGTTTTAATAAATACATCCTTATCAATCATTGAATATTTTGTACATACACAAGATACATTATGTATTATTAGAAGTCTTTGCATATATGTTCCTATGTCTTTTGGCGCCCCTTTATATAAAAAGTCTCCTGCTCCATTCATACCAATTATTATACCACAATGTTCTATTTGATTCTGTTTATTATATAACTTTGTTCCTACTATTCCAACATTGTTATCTTGGCAAATTCCAACTAAATCTTCCAAATATGAAGGTCTATCTATTTTTACTAAATTATCATCAAAAATAATAAAATATTTCCCATTTGTCATTTCAACCGCTTTATTATAATCATCATAAATATTTGGCGATGGTTTTACTTGTTTTATATTTTTATCTTTTAAGACTTCATTTGCAATAACTATTATTTCATAATTTTTATATGTAGATATCTTAACCTTATCTATTATCGGTTCAATATTTTCAGTATTTCTTCCATCTATTATAATACTCACTTTAGGATTTTCCTTTACTTTATATTTAACTTCGTAGCTTCCAGGTGTTAATCCATCAGTTACCTCTACATCAACATCTAAATATCTTTTTACATGATCTTTTATTACTTTTTTACCAATTTCATATGCATAAGGTTTAGAATCCGAATTTTGCGCAGTTGAATTTCTATGAGCTCTCCAATGATATAATATTTTAGGAATATGTACTATGTTTTTAGTTAATTCAGAAGCTCTTGCAACAATGTCAAAATCTTGACTACCATCATATTCACTTCTAAATCCTTCTAACTTGTCCATTAATTCCTTTTTAAATATACTAAAGTGACAAATATAATTTGCGCTATTTAATGTATACGGTGAAAAATCCGGTTTAAAAAACGCTCCATATCTAGGTCCTTTTATATCTTCTAATTTATCTTCATCTGAATAAATAAACTCAACTTCAGGATTTTCATTTATTGCCTTTACAACTTCATATAATGAAAAAGCTGGCAATAAATCATCATGATCAAGTAATCCTATAAAATCCCCTGTAGCTAATGTTAAAGCTTCATTCGTATTTCCAGCAATACCTTTGTTTTCCCCTATAATTTTATATTTTATTCTATTTTCTTTTATTAAATATTCTTGCATATATTTAATAGGCTCTGGCGAACCGTCTGCCAAGCACAATTCCCAATTTGAGTATGTTTGATTCTGTAAACTTTCAACAAGTTCTTTGAAAAATTTTTCTGGAGTATTATAAACTGGAACAACAATACTGATTTTAGGCTTAATTAAAAATTTAGCATTGCGCTGTTTGACAATTTCTTCTTTATTAGGTTCGTTATGTTTTATCCAATTAAAATACATTCTTTCTTCTTGATTATATTTAGAAATATATTTATAATATATTTTTTTTAAAAACATTCTTCTTTTTGAATTTTCTGGTAATATTTTTCTAAATCTCATTCTTAATTATGCTTACTCCCTTCCATGTTTAAGTTTCTTTTTTAATTTACCTAATTTAGATTCTTTAATCTGTGTTATAATTTTTTCCTGATTCGTAATTATTTCTCCTTGTTTTTTTATAAGCTCATCTTTTTCAATTATTGCATTTCTCAATTCTTCCTCATTTATAGTTAATCTTTTTATTTCAGTATATAAATTATGTCTTTGTATTCTTAAAATATCTTCATATTTTCCTATTAGATAATTAGACAATTGTCTTGATATTAATGCTTTGCGCCTATATGGACTATATTTTTTTCTAATAAAATCTAAATCCAATTCTTCTTTTTCATTTAGTATTTTAATTATTAAATCTATATTCTTTTCAAAGCAAAAATTTTCATATGCATATTGTTTTAAGACTGGTGTTAATTTTAGTGCTTCATCAAAATTATTTATTATTTCATTACATATTTGTTCTGTATTTTTCTTACTAAATCCTCTACCTGAAAAGTTTTTATTTCTATTCTTCTCTAAGTTTTCTATAGTTATATATCCGTCGCCACCATGTATATCATATATATACACAGGAATTTGCAATGACATTGCATATTGCACTGTTTTTCCAATCGTTATTATTGCATCATAATTTAATAATATTTGATCTGTAATTAATTCTCTTTTTCCCTCTACTCCATAAATTTCAACATTATAGCCTAATTTCTCCAATTTATCTTTAGCTTGCGCTAATTCTTCCGGAATATGATTTGAAACAATAGCAATATTTTTTAATTCACAAACTTTATTATTATTTTCAAAATATTTTTCAAAAGAATAATTTTCAAAAACTACTATTTCTTTTATTCCTTCTTTTATTAAATGTTCTTTGGTTTCCTCAGAATTTGCTAAAACTAAACTTAGATCGTTTGCGTATTGTGGAACATATTCAAAAGGAACTAATCCTGATAATGAACTTACAATTACTTTTTTGGCTTTAATCCCATTTTCAAAAATAAGCCAATCTAATAAAAATGAATGATGTGCCCAAACTAAATCAAATATTATGTTAGAAAAATCAAAATCATTATTTTTTATATCTATAATAACATCAAAATATTCTTTCACATCACTAAAAATAGGATCATCAAAGCACATTGAAAGCATATACACTTTATATCCCAACTCTTTAAATCTTTTAGCAATTGTTGCAGCATTTATTTCTGACCCCATATAATTTTTCATTTCAAAATTTGTAATTAAAATGTTTTTTTCCATTTTAGTTCTCCTTTATTTTTCTAAAATTTCATAATCACAAGCATAAAAGCCTTCAGATAATGGAACTCCGAAACTATTTTTAGGAACTTTTACCTTAAAATCAGTAATGTATTCAAGCTTGTCATAGCTAAACATTATTTTTTCATCACATATTGAAACTGTAATATAATACTTATCTTCGTTTAAGCAATTGCGTTTTATTATAAACTTTATTTCTGAAACATTTTCATCTAAATATTTTTCCATTCTAACCGTATTTAAAGCTGTTATTAAATCACTTTTTGAATTAAAAATAATAATTCCTGCGCCATATTTTTTTATTTTCTTTATATTATTTAATTTTACTGTTATTGTTATATCTTCATATAAATTATAGACTTCTTTGTCACATTTTACTTCTAATATCTCTATAGATTTATTTTTATTTTGTTCTTTTTTTATACCTTTAGCTTTTTTTTCTGCTTCCTCTTGCCTTGGTTTATCTATTGTAGTTTGTTTATATTTGTCAGCCACTTCCACTGTATCTCCATCCATAACAATACTACCATTTTGCATCCATATTGCTCTAGTACAAAAATTTTTAACTGATGGTAATGAGTGTGAAACAAATATTATTGTTGTTCCTTTTTCTCTTATTTGTTTCATTTTTGTAATTGACTTTTCTTGAAATGCCATATCTCCAACAGATAATACCTCATCTACAATTAATACCTCTGGTTCTATATTAATCGCACATGAAAAAGCTAAACGAGCAAACATACCAGAAGAATAAGTTTTAACTGGTTGATATAAATGATCTCCGATATCAGCAAAATCTATTATTTCTTTTTCCTTTGCTTTTATTTCTTCGTTTGTTAATCCCATAACTTGTCCATGTTGATATATATTCTCATATCCTGTTAATTCCATATTAAATGCCGCACCTAACTCAAGCATGGAACTAATTTTACCATTTACTTTTATATTTCCCTTTGTTGGAAACACAACTCCAGTAATCATCTTTAAAAGTGTAGATTTTCCAGCCCCATTTTTCCCAAGGATTCCAAGTATTTCACCTTTTTTCACTTTTAAGCTTAGATTATTGACAGCCACAAATGTGTTATGGTGCTTATATCCTGGTAATATTATTTCCAATAATCTATCTTTTTTTCTATTATACATTTTATATTCTTTTGTTAAATTATCTATTTCTATTGCGTATTCTTCATTATTCATTTTTTATTATTTAACCTTTCTTTTAATATAATGGTTTTCCATTTTTAAATAATTCTTCTCCCCAATCATAAAGCTCTGTTCCGAAGTCTGATTCGGTATGTATCGATTTTCCCATTCTATTTTTCCATTTTGTTTTATATGGTTCTTGAAAATTCTTATAATAATATTTGCAAGTTTCTTCCCATTGTTCTTCTGAAATTGATTTTCCATAATGTTGACATTTAAACATATTAATTGTATTTTTAGTATATGCTGGTTCTCTACTATCAAGTCCAACATATCTAATATATTGATTATTTTTCCAGAACATTAATATATCTCTATACTCTAATCCAAACTTTTTTCTAAAATTTAAAAGTTTATCTCCTTTTTTAAAAGCTTTATTATCATTCTCTGTCATATATGCGTCATATAATCTCACTTTAATCGAATCATAATCTTCATCTACATTTTCTAATTTATTAACAATATTTTCATCTACTATTCTTTCATCTGCATCCGCATAAAAAATCCATTTATGATCATGGTTCTTTACTTCTTCTAATAACGTACCTCTACTATAAGTTTCTTCTTCTTCTCTTTTCTCTTTTCTCCAATGTAAATTTGTTATAATTAATTTAACATTTTTATTTAGGCATAATAGTTTAAATGTATTATCAGTAGAGTCATCATCATACAAATAAATATCATGTGAAATTGATTCAAAATAAGATAATGTATCTTCTAAAATCAATTCTTCGTTTCTCATTCTTGACATTATTGCTAAAAACTCATTATTATCTGTCGTTTCTTTTCTCTTAAAAAATAAATGATTATTTTCTTCTTTATATAGTACTAATCCATATTTTTCAGCAGTTTTAATTCTATTCCTTTTTTTTAATATAGTTTTTATATTCATCTTAAACATAAATCCTTTCCTCTATGTTATAAATTATAAAACGTCAGCAAAATCTTTTTTACATTTTTTAAATATTGAATTTGCCCATATAAACATAAATAAAGTAACTACCCAAAATATTATTGTGTATATTCCATGAGATTCTGTCAAAAGATTTCCTCCTATAAACGCTTGTCTATATCCAACTGTCACATATGAAAATGGCATACATTTTACTATTTTTAGTATTACTCCACCACATAAATCCTGAATAAATGTCAAATCCCAAATTATAGGTGTAAACCAGAATAATACTTGCATTACAATCGCAAGCAATTGTCCAAAATCTGGAACCAATGTTGCAATGGCAGAAGAAAATCTGATAAAAGCAACAATAAAACATGTAGCTGCCAAAATAAAATATAACATTAATAAAAAGTTTGGTACAAACCCATACAAAATGCAAATAATTGTAGTCACAGCAATTACAAACAATGCTGTTATTGCAGTTGAAACAAGAGATATTACAGGGATAACATCAACAGGAAAAAGGACTTTTTTTACTAAATAAGTATAATTTCTAATACTAGCTGTGCCATTAATTACACTTTCATTTATAAATTGCCATATTGCCATTGCAGGTAAATACCATACAATAAATGGTTTATCACCAGATGCGTTTGATTTTAAAATAAATTGTAAAACTATTGCATATGTTATTAAAAAAACAAAAGGTTGTAAAAAGCCCCAAATTGAGCCTAAACTAGTATTTGCAAATTTATTTTTAAAGTCATTTCTTCCTAACTGTATAATTAATCTTTTGTTTTTCCATATTGATTTAATAAATTCCATTTTGTTTCTCTCCTTATTTTTTTCTTTTTATTCTCCTTCTTATTTTAAAAGCCATTTTTGAAAAAATCGGCATATTCATTATCATAAAATTTTCTAAATAATACATAAATTTTTCAGTTTTATATAATTTATGAAATGTTGTCCATCCTCTAAAATTAATCTTTTTCTTTGTTTCTAACATTTCAAAATACTTATATGCTTTTTCATTTAAATCTTGTAATTCTTTTGAAAACTTCTCTTTATTATCCACATAAGTTCCAAATACTCCTAATTTCACATTTATAAAATGTTCCCTTACTTGTTCAAGTTTCGTGAAACCATGCGAAATTTTATTAGTTCCAACTTGATTATTTCCATGTTGTCTATATTTAATATACTTTTCAGGCATATAAGCTAGTTTTCCATTTAACGAAACCATTAATCCTATCCAATGGTCATGTATTACAAATTTTGAATTTGTAGGCAATGGCAAAATATATTTTATGAACTCTTTTTTAGATATAAGCGTACATCCTGTAACGCAATTATATAAGTAATTAACTTTATAACTGTTTATATATTTATTTATTTTTCGATTTAGAAGCATAAAATCTCCAAATGATGGATATATAGTTTTCAAATCTTTATCCACAACCTCTAAATCCCCAAATACAAGATCCGCATTTTCTTGTTTCAATTTTTCTACCGATTTTTCTATTTTTTCAGGTAACCAATAGTCATCTTGATCAGCAAGCATATATAGTGGACTTTCAACCTGCTTTAATAAAAATTCAATATTTTTAACTACTCCCATGTTTTCTTGTTGAAGATTAAGTTTTATTCTAGAGTCTTTTTGACTATACTCTTTTAATATTTGTGGTGTTTTATCTTTAGAGCAATCATCTGATATTATTAAATTTATATTTTTATATGTTTGATTCAATATACTTTCTATTTGTTCTGCAACATATTTTTCGCCATTATATGTAGCCAGCAAAATATCTATTTTTTCTTCTTCCATACGTTCTATTCCTTCTTATTTTAGATAGACTCTAAAATCTTTTTATATTGTATATATTTTATCAAATTTTGTCAAGGAAAAAAGGCTCAAAAATAAGCCTTTTTATATATTTTTTATTAACTTATGACACCTTAAACACAAAAAAACTAAACACTGGAAAATGAAGCATCATTATTTCCTTATACTTCCTATTTCCAATTCCTTTAAAAGCTAAGTATTTAAAATATTTATGAAAAGCAAAATAGCACACTTTAGCCTTTTGAGCCTTTTCATAATACTTAATCACTTCATCTTCTTGTTTTATATTTTCGTTTTTCCACTCTTCAGTTTTATCAATATGGCTATACAAATTTGAACTAAAATCTTTACACATCAAACCGCCTGCCATATAAATTTCTGTTATTGCTCTGTACCTGTATTTTAAATATGATTTAAAGCTACTACCTTCTTTTTCTTTCCATAGTTTTATATTTTGTTTAAAACTTCTTCCGCCAAAAATATTTCCTTCATGAATTCTATACCCAAAAAGTGGCTTGTCTATGCAATATACTCCTTTTAACTTACTTGCAATATACACAGAATGCCAATCGTGAGCATAAGTATTTTCTGTGAATGGAAGCATTAAATCTTTAACTTGCCTTGTAAATAACTGACTGCAACCTATTGCAATATGTCTTGAAAATGGTAGAATTTCTTTATACTTTCCATTTAAAATTGGCATATTCTTGTATCTTAAATAGCTCTCATGTAAAACTTTTCCATTTCCATCTATTTGCTTTGCATCGCAATAAACCAAACTTACATCTTTTTCTTTTAAA
>AUXO016517988.1_pt1 | contig 15432 bp, 11 predicted proteins | sample 768731 | NCBI WGS metagenome assembly AUXO01 (sample SAMN02715735, study PRJNA202380) | gut metagenome | biome: sheep rumen | host: Ovis aries | place: New Zealand: Palmerston North
GTATTATATCATAAGGGTTTTTTATTAACAACAACAAATAAAAAAAATCTTTAAGTTCATTTTTACATGAACTTAAAGACCTACTATTTCTTTATATATTTAATTGTTTCATTGATGATTGCATCTTTAGCCTCTTCAAAAGGCATATCTAATGTAACTCCCGCTGCTTTAAGATGTCCGCCACCGCCAAATGTCATACATATTTCAGAAACATCTACATACTCATTTGAACGAAGAGAAGCTTTAAATCCATCTTTTCTTTCATATAAGAATATTGATACTTCTACCCCTTCTATTGTTCTTCCAATTTCTACAATTCCTTCATTATCTCCTGAAAGTACATTCAACCTTTTATCATCATCAAAAGTTTCATATGTAAAAGCAATCTTTCCATCTGCAAAAAATTCCATTCTATCCATTGCTAATTTTTGCAATTCAAATTTTGCACGAGTTACTGTTGTTAGGGTTGCTCTATAAATTTTCTCTATATTCACGCCTTTAGTTAACGCAAAACTTGCAAAATCAAATGCGTCTGCATTTGTATTTGAATGTCTAAATCCACCAGTATCTGTTATAATTCCTGCCATTAAATTTGTTATAATATCCTTTGTCAAATCTATATGCATATATTCAAATGAAGAAGCTAATATTTGACATACTGCAGGTGATGATTGATCTACTATATTATAATCGCCAAACATATTATTTCTGGCATGATGATCAAATTGCACTTTTACCTTAGCATTTGAATAATAATCTATATATTCTTCTTCAACTCTTGTTATCTCTGGGCAATCCAAACAAATTGCCAAATCATATTTTTCCACATCTGTAGTACTTTTTATCATATCAATTCCTGGTAAAAAGTTATAGCAAGCTGCATATTCTTTTATTAATACATCTGGATTCTTATTTAATTGTTTTAAAGCTAATGCAAAAGCCAAACAGCTACCAATAGCATCACCATCTGGGTTCTCATGCGCCATTAAAACTATTGTATTTGCTTTTTTTATTTCTTCTAAAATATTATCTAAAGTCATCTAAACCTCCAAAACACACTTTATTCACTATCTTTTGGCTTTAAATCTTTTGTAATATCAGCTAAAATCGAATCAATTCTAGCTCCATATTCCAAAGAATCATCAAAGGCAAATACAAGTTCTGGTGTAGTTCTATAATTAATCCTATGAGCAATCAAGCTTCTTATATGACCACTTGATTGTTTTAATACTCGTAAATTTTCTTTACGATTTTTTTCTCCAATCATACTAACATATACTTTAGCATATCTAAAATCTGGAGTTGTTTTCACAGAAGTTACTGTTATCATTCCTGTTAAATGTGGATCTTTTAATTCTAAAGATATTATTTTGCTTATTTCTTCTTTTAATTGTTCATTTACTTTATTCATTCTATTAGAATTACTTGCCATTATTCCTCCTATTTAAAACACACCAATGGGAAAATTTCCCATTGGTATATTATTATCTTTCTACTTCTTCCATGATGTATACTTCTAAAACATCATCAACTTTAATATCATTATAATCTTCTATTTGTAAACCGCATTCAAATCCATTTGATACTTCTTTAACATCATCTTTAAATCTTTTTAATGATACTAATTTTCCATCATGAATAACTACATCATCTCTAATTACTCTTATTCCAGCATTTCTTGAAACTTTTCCACTTGTTACAAATACACCTGCAATTGTTCCAACATTTGATACTTTAAATGTTTGACGTACTTGTGCAGAACCAATAACAACCTCTTTATATACCGGATCAAGCATTCCCTTCATAGCAGCTTCAACATCATTAATAGCATCATAAATAACTGAATATGTTTTAATCTCAACGCCTTCTTCGTCTGCCAATGATTTTGCAAGACTTCCAGGTCTTACATTAAATGCTATAATAACAGCTCCTGAAGCTTTAGCTAAGTTAACATCAGATTCTGTAACTCCACCAACAACAGCATGAATAACTGATACTCTTACATCTTTGTTAGAAAGCTTTTCTAATGATTGAGTTAATGCTTCAACAGAACCTTGAACATCAGCTTTAACTATTAAGTTCAATTGTTTTAAGTTTTCACTTTCAATCTTATCAAATAAATCATCCAAAGTTATTACAGAATTTCTATTTAATTTTTTCTCTCTTTCTGCAATTCTTCTCTTTTCAATTAGATGTTTTGCTGTTTTCTCATCTTTAACTTCATAGAAAATTTCTCCAGACTCTGGAACTGTTGTCAAGCCTGTGATTTCTACCGGTGTAGATGGTCCAGCCTTTTTAACTTTTTTACCTTTATAATCTGTCATTGTACGTATTCTACCAATTGAAGAACCAACAATAATTGTATCACCTACATCCAAAGTACCTCTTTGAACTAACATAGTAGCAATTGGTCCTCTTTTTGGATCTAGTCTTGCTTCGATAACAGCACCCTTGGCTTGCTTATCTGGATTAGCTTTTAGCTCTAACATATCTGCTTGAAGTAAAACCATTTCTAATAAATCATCAATTCCAGTTCCTGCTTTAGCTGAAATTGGAACATAAATTGTATTACCGCCCCAAGCTTCAGGTACTAATTCATATTTCATTAATTCTTGTTGAACTTTATCAAAATTAGCATCTGGCAAATCCATTTTATTTACAGCAACTATAATTGGAATATTAGCCGCTTTAGCATGGTTAATAGCTTCAACTGTTTGAGGCATTACACCATCGTTAGCTGCAACAACTAATATTGCTATATCAGTAATCATAGCTCCTCTTGCACGCATACTTGTAAAAGCTTCATGTCCTGGAGTATCCAAGAATGTAATTTCTCTTCCCTTTGTATTTACTTGATAAGCACCAATATGTTGTGTAATACCACCAGACTCTCCTTCAATAACATTTGTTTTTCTGATAGCATCAAGTAATGAAGTTTTACCATGATCAACGTGACCCATAACAACAATTACTGGTGGTCTTGGTTTTAGATCTTCTGGTCTATCTTCTGTTTCATCTATTAATATATCTTCTTCAGTCACAACATTTTTCTTCTTAGCTGTAATTCCATATTCTTGAGCAATTAAAAATGCTGTATCAAAATCTAAATCTTTATTAATAGTTGCCATTATTCCTAAATCTAATAATTTAGTAATAACATCACCACTAGTCTTTTTCATTTCCATAGCTAAATCTTTTACTGAAATTGGCTCACCAATAGTAATTTCTGTCAATTTGAAGATTTTTTGTTTAGATTTTTTCTGCTCTTGCTTTGCTGTATTTTTCTTCTTGCCTCTTTTTCTATCTGATGATAAATCATAATAATCTAACATCATATCATTGTCAGAAAAATCATTTTGTCTCTTTAAGTCTTTTAATTTACCAGTATCAAAATCACTATCTTCTCCACCTTTTCTAGTCTTTTTAACCTTTTGTGGTTCCTCGGCACGATTTTGTTTCATCTTTTCCTTAGCTCTGCTAATATTAAAATCCCTAGCTGCATCATTTTCTTTAGAAATATCTACTTCAACATAACTTTCAGTTTTCCTTGAAGTATTTTTTCTAAACGAATCATTTGATTGAGGCTTATCATAGCTTTTACGAAAATCATTATTCTTATTAAAATTATTTCTATTAGAGTTATTAAAATCTTTTTTAAATCCATTATTTGAGTTGTTTCTATTAAATTGACCATCTGCATTTCTTCTATTATTGAATTGATTGTTATTTCTATAATTATTTTGACCATTTTGATTAGATTTATTATATTGATTTGAATTTTCTCTTCTCTCTGCGTTGTTATAAGATTGTTGCTTTACTTCTCTTGATGTATTTGGTGTTACAGGAACTACTTTCTCTTCTTTAGGAGTAACTTTAGTTTCTTTAACTACTTCCTCAGGCTTTATCTCCTCATTTTTAGCCTCTTCAACTATTTTTACAGGTTCTTGTTTAGGAGCAGGTTCTTGTTTAACCTCTTTTTTCTTCAAACCAAATAATTCATCAACAGTCATAGGTTTGGCTTGTTTATTTCTATAAACAATATTATAATCTTTATTTCTTCTATCCTCTACAAAACCCACACCTCGTCTGTTAGTATTATTTCTTCTCACTTCTTCTTGTTTTGGTTGGTCATCATCAATTGTAACTGATCTTCTAATTATAAATGGTTGGTCAACTTTTTTATTTTCTTGCTTTTTAGGAGTTGATTTCTTTTCCTCTTTGGCTGGTGTATTATTTCCACCTTTTCCTGAAACCAATTCCTCAATTTTAGCTGCATCTTCGTCAGATACACTACTCAAATAACTCTTTACTTCAAATCCATTATTATTAACGAATTCTAATAACTCTTTTGAAGATTTTTTTAATTTTTTTGCTAGATCTGATAATCTAATTTTCCCCAAAATTTTCACCTCCGCTGGAAATTTTACCTTGAATAGCATTCGCAAAATTTATGTCATCTATAGAAATGATTGCTTTATTAATTTTTCCTATTGCTTTACTATTTTTTTCTATTGTACCAAATTCAATAATTGGGATATTTTCAAATTCACACATTTTTTTTATTTTATTTTTTGTATTCATTGAACTATCTTTTGCAATTATAACTAATTTAGACTTATGTACTCTTATTTGATTGACTGTAGCATCCATTCCAAATGATACTTTTCCGGCTTTCATACAAAGTCCAATCAATCCTTCAACTTTATTCTCCAATAATAACCCTCCTAATTTCTTCATAAAAGTCGTTATCTATTGAAATTTCAAGATTTTTTTCTAATCTTTTTGATTTTATTATCTTATTTAAACATTCTTCATTTTTGCAAATATATGCACCTCTGCCATTTTTCTTTCCTGTTAAATCCATCTCTAATTGTTTCTCGGGAGTTCTTACTATTCGCAATAATTCTTTTTTATCCTTTTGCTCATTGCATGCCACGCATCTTCTTGCTGGTGCTTTTTTATTCATAAATCACCTCAATATTACTCTTCTACTTTTTTCTTTCTGCCTCTTTTCTTAGGAGCTTCTTCTACTGCTTCTTCTGCATTCTCTTCTGCTTGTTTTGCAGCTTCTTCAGCTTCCTTTTCAGCTTTACTCTTTCTGCCTCTTTTTTTAGGTTTTTCCTCAACTACTTCTTCTGCTTCAACTGGCTCTGCAACTTCTGGAATTGCTTCTATTTCTTCATTTTCTTCTTCATCTTCTTTTTCTTGACTCTCTTGTAACATTTGTCTAAATTGATTTTCAGATTTAATATCAATTTTCCAACCTGTTAGTTTTGCAGCCAATCTAGCATTCTGTCCAGATTTTCCTATTGCTAATGAAAGCTGATCATCTGGAACTATAACTCTTGCAAATTTTTCTTCCTCATTAATATCAACAGCCATTACTGTAGCTGGTAATAGTGAAGATGCTATATATATTGAAGGTTCTTCATTCCATTCAATTACATCTATTTTCTCACCATTTAACTCATTAATTATATTTTGAATTCTTATTCCTTTTTTTCCAACGCAAGATCCAACTGGGTCAATATCTGGATTCTTTGAATAAACAGCAATTTTACTTCTTGAACCTGGATCTCTATAAATACTCTTTATCTCTATTAAGCCTTCATATATTTCAGGAATTTCAAATTCAAATAGTTTTCTTACGAAATCTGGATTTGTTCTTGATACACTAACTTGCATACTTTCTTTTTTACCACGCGTATCTCTTTTAACTTCTGCAACATATCCACGAATTTTTTGATTAATTTCATATGTTTCAGTTGGAATTTGATCTCTTTGACTCATTATTCCTTCTAGTTTTCCAAGATCTAAAATTACGTTACCATTTTCAATTTTTTTAACTATTCCAACAACTATTTCCCCACGTTTATTACTATATTCAGTGTAAACAATATCTCTTTCAGCTTCTCTAATTTTTTGAACTACAACTTGTTTGGCTGTTTGTGCTGCAATTCTTCCAAAATCCTTTGGATTTATTTCTACATCAACTTCATCACCTGTTTTAGCATTTGGATTAATTCTTTTTGCCATAGCTTGAGTAATTTGTGTAAGAGGATCTTCAACTTTTCTTACTACTGTTTTTACAGAATATACATGTACTTGTCCTAATTCCTTATTGATAAGTACTTTAACATTTTCAGCTGATTCAAAGTTTTTCTTATATGCTGTAACCAAAGCGTTTTCTAATGCTTCAATCAAATAATCAGCCTTTATTCCCTTTTCTTTTTCTAATTCATCCATTGCCTCAAGTAATTCTTTAACATCAATGTTTTTCATTTTTCTTTTCCTTTCATCTATTCTTATTAGTCTATACTTTCAAAATTAAAAGTGGTTTTTGCTATTGAAATATTTTTAAAATCAATAATATATTCCGTTCCGTTACATTGTATTGAAATATTCTCATCATTAACAGCAGTTAATATCCCAGTTAATTCTTTCATTCCATCAACTGACTTAAATAGTTTTATAAATATTTCAGAATTAAGTTGTTTTTCGAAATGTTCTTTTTTTCTTAAAACTCTTTCTAATCCTGGTGAAGATACTTCTAAAAAGTAGCTATCTTTAATTGGATCTTCTTTATCCAAAATATCATTAATTGCATTATTTACTTTTTCGCAATCATTAATATCTATAATCCCCTCTTTATCTATAAATATGCGTAAGTAATTATTTTGGCCTTCTTTGACATATTGAATATCATAGATATCATAGCCTAAATTATTAATAATATTCTTTAATAATCCTTCTACTTTAGCTTCTATACTACTCAAAAAGTATCACCTCCATGCATAAACCAACAAATAAGAGTGGGATTAATCCCACTCTGTGCAAGTCAATTTTAAGATACAACTATTTTAACATCTTAATTACGTAAAATCAAGTATTTAGCCAAATTATTTTAATAAAAGTATATATTTTTTATTCGAAAAGTAATCATTTTGTAATAGGTTCCACATTTCCTCTATGCTATACTATATATAGGAGGATTATGTAGAATGGGTAAGATGCCACTTACAAAAGATGAACTTGCAATACTATCAAATATTCCAAAATATTTGGAGCAAATTTGTGATGCCCAAAATCATATTATTATGCAAGAAACATCTGTAAATTCTTATATTGCTGACACTACATTACCCATCTCAAATAATTCTACTGAAATTTCTAGAGTTAAAAATTCGCTTAGCACAAATCTACTTATGTTGAATGAACTTAAGCAATTATCACTAGTAATAAATGATGACTTACATAAATTGTGGGATGCTTTCAAATCAAAAAATGAAGAATCCATGAAATACACCTACAATCGATTGAAACCTACTGTAAAAACATATCTTCAATATATAGATACCAATAAAAAAATTCAAATTCGCAATAATACTATTATCCATAAGTTTTTAAAAAAAGCAGAATTAGAACGAAATATAATTATTGCTGATAATCAAATGAAAAATGCAAAACATAAAAAAGTATATCAAAGCAAATTATTGTTAATAACTGAAAAGAAGATTTTTTTACCATATAAAGATGAAGATATTCAAAAACTCATTGGAGCCAATACAGATTCTAAGGTAGAAGAGATTATTAACAAAAAGTTCATTATTACCAATGTTAAGCCATATAAATCATCATCTTCACATAGATTTACCCAAGCATATAAACTTAGTAAAACCAAGAGCAAAAAATCTCCTTTAGCAGCTTTAAAATTTGCCTTAAAAGTAGCCAAAATTGGAAATCTACATCCTGCAATTATTCATGCATGCAACTCCGAAGATCAATTAGAAAACTATATTATGTTTTTAAATCAGGGTAATCCATCCGCGTTTACAGACTTTGATGTAAAGTTCCAAATAAATCCAATATAAAAAAGATATAGTAAAAATCACCTTACTATATCTTTTTTTATTATATCTCAAATACATTTGAAGATTTGATATATTCACTTACAGCATTTATCTCATTAGCCATCGTATCATTGTATTCTAACTCTTCGTTCTTATTAATAAAATCATAACCATATTTTTTCAAGAACTTATATGTTTCAATTTCCAACAATTCTTTTTTAGAAATTTTTTCAAGCTTCATTGGCAATTTGGTATTCTCTTTTTCTCTAATAATTTCATCAATTTTACTTGATTCAATAACAAAATTATCCATTAATTTTCTTTGTATAACTTCAAGCTTTTTACAATCATTTTCTATTAATTCTTCATCGCGATTTTCCACTAAGAACATCTTTATATCCGCCAACATTTCATGAATACTATAATTGTCACCCAAACTCATCTTTTGAGATAATCTTCTATGTATTGCTCTTTCTCTTATCTCAATTTGATCCAGTAAAATCTCATCCATTTTGTTTCTGCCAGTTATAGCCCCAATAATTTTTAAGATACCGGTTTTACTTTCTATTACTTCAACATCATCCTTTAGCTTCTTTAACTCGGCTTCACCCCTGATTGATAAAATCTCTTTTGCTATTCCTCTTTTTAAAGTATTATCTTCAACAATATTCATTTCATCAAATCTGGAAACTTTAGCAATTCCAATTTGACTTTTGGGATTATTTAAATAATTTATTAGAACGCTAATTTGATTGTTTACTATAGATATTTTTTTAAGTTTCTTTTCAACCACAGCTGGTTTTTCATTTTCTACTATTTCTAATACTCTATTTTTTATTTTAGAAACATTTTCTTCTAAAACAGCAGCTTTTTTCTTCATCTCAAATCCATTGTTTAGTGCCGAATAAGATGTTCCTAATTCTCCCGCAATCTTAGCATTATTCTGTTGACGAGATATTAATAAATCAATTTTTCCAATAATTTCTTCTACACTATTGCAGTTATCCTCACACTCAGAAATAACTGATTCAATCAGTTCATCATGTTCTTTCTTATCTTTTTTTACTTCTTCATTTTTTATATTTTCTTCAATAATTTTAAGTTTATTTTCTGCAATTTCATCTTTTACTGTTTCTTGGATTTTATACTTATCATCTATCAATTTACACTCAGCCATTAAATACACAACAACAGTTCTTTTCCATTTTGAAATAAACTCGCTATCCCTTTTTCTTTTTTCAAAAAGATTAGATGTTTCTTCTTTTAACAAATCTAGTTGTTTTTTATAATCTAACAGCTCTCTTTCTTCATCAGACAGAACAGACTCCGGCTTATCTTCATCTATTTCAATAGTTGATTCCATACTAGATACAGTATACTCTAGTTTTCTAATTTGTGAATAATTTTCTGCATTTTCCTTTTCAACGGACAAACACTTTTTCATTTTTAGATTCACTGAATCTGCATTTTCGTTGATATAATTGTATAAATCTTTCAATTCCTCATCAGACAATTCGGTAAATTCTTGTTTGTCCAAGTATATATTATATACTTTAGCAACTTTACCACTATTTAATGTAGTATCATTCGCTTTTTCTATACTAGACACCTTTGTAAAAGGTGATATTAATACTTCTGTTTCATCAAGCTTATCTTCCAAAATTCCATTTATATCTAAATATGGTAAATCTTTACTGCCAAATACATTTACTATAACTGGAACTGATATTTCTTTGGCATACTTCTTTTCAGCCTTTTTTCTATCCTTTGTAACTAGTAAAAACTTATCAATGTACATCTCATTTTTTATTTTATTTACTTCATCTATTGTTAAAACAGTAATAAAAGACCAATTACTACGTACTTTTTTTGAAAAATATTGTTTTAACATTATTTCATATACTTTTTTTATTAAATCTATGTTATCTTCTGTAGTTCCTTTAGAAAAGTCTAATCCTAGACTTTCTATATCTATATCTTCATTATCCATAGCTTCAATCATATATGAAATATCTAGTTCTGCATCAGTAGTCAAAAGGTGATTTATCGAATTAAAAGAAAACTTTTGGAATTTGTTAATTAATTCTCTATCTTCCATTTAATATCCTCACTAATTTATTTCTTTTTCTGCTGCTTTTGAAAATTTTTTTAATTTTTCATAAACTAAATAATTGATTGTGCCAAGTGGAAATTTACCATCTTTATTCTTTGTTCCTGCTGGTACACCTGTTAATATCTCTATTCCTTCATCAATTGTTTCTATAGCATATATATGAAATTCGCCATTTTTTACACTCTCTATTATTTCATCGCTCAATGATAAATTTCTAATATTTTGAACTGGAATTATTACGCCATTTTCGCCATTGAAACCTCTAGTTTTACAAATTTGATAAAATCCTTCTATCTTTTCATTTACTCCTCCAATCGGTTGAATCTCACCTTTTTGATTAACAGAACCAGTTACTGCAATAGACTGATTTATTGGAATATCTGCCAAACTTGATAGAACTGCATACAATTCTGTACTAGAAGCACTATCGCCATCTACGCCACCATATAACTGCTCAAAACAGATACTTGCAGTTAATGATAATACTATATCTTGTGCAAACATTTGCCCCAAATACCCAGATAATATCAATACACCTTTTGAATGTGCAGAACCTGACATATCAACTTGATTTTCGATATTTACAACTCCTGATTTTCCCATATATGTGTTAGCAGTAATTCTAGCTGGTTTTCCAAATGAATAATCTCCAATAGATATAACGGTTAATCCATTTATTTGGCCTACCTTGTATCCAGATGTACTTATCAATAAGGTATTATTTTTAATCATTTCAAGATATTTTTCATCATACTTTTTAATTCTATCCAAGCGCTCATCTAGAGCTTTTTGAACAAATTCCTTAGTAATTATTTTAGATTTAGCCATCTCTGCCCAGGCAGAAGCTTCACCCACGATTTCTCCTATATTACTAAATTGAGTTGATAATTTTTCTTTATCACCAGACATCTTAGAGGTAATTTCTACTACTTTTGCTAGAGCTTCCTTGTCTAAATCTAATAGCTTTTCTTGTGAGCAATAACTCTTGACAAAATTAGCTAATTTCAAAATATTTTTTGTCGTTCTTGGAGCTTGCTCTTCAAATTCAACTTTTATCTTAAATAATTTTCTAAAATCTTCATCAACTGCTAGTAATGTTTGATAGATTTCATCATTACCAATTAACAAAACTTTTACATTTAAAGGAATTGGTTCTGGTTTTATACTTACCATTACTACGCTATTTCTTTGATCTGTAGGATTTTCTATCAATAATTGTTTTATTCTTAAAAACTTCTTTAATTGTTCGTAACAAGCTGGATTTGCTAACAAATCTTTTGCTTGGAACATTATATATCCACCATTAGCCTCATGAAGCAATCCTGGTTTTATCATAGTGTAATCGGTCTTTAAACTTCCATAGGTATTTTCATATTCTAATCCACCAAATATACTATGAAAACTACAATCTGAATCCATAATGACAGGAGCACCTTCAAGTTTACTATTGTCAACGATCAAATTAACTTGGTAATTAAGCCATGGCTGTTTTGCTTCTTGTTTATGTGGAGGTAATGATGCTATTTTTTCATCACTACTTTTGGAAAGGAAAGCATTAATATTTTTTAAAATATCATTCTTAATTCCTTCCAAATATGTGGTTATTTTTTTGTTCTTCTTGTAGTTTGCTTTAATAGAATTAATCAAAACATTAATTGTTAGCAATGCAATACTTGATTGCCATTCATCCACTTTATTTTCTGCTTTTTTTTCTAATAGCTTTATTTGAGATAAAACTTCAAAAATTTGCTCTTGAACAAGTACAGATCTATCTTCAAATTCCTTTTTTACCTCATCATCTAATCTTTCAAATTCTTCTTCTTCAAGTACTTTTCCATCAAGAACAGGTTTCATATAAAAACCGCTTTCGCTTGCTTCAACCTTAAAACCTTGTAACATGGTTTTTTTGTTCAATTTTTCTATTAATGCATCTTTCTTATCTTCGAACTCCTCTTTAATCAGTTTCTTTTCTTTATCAAAATCCTTATTATTAAATGTTTTCTTTAGTTCTTTTCTAATATCCTTAACGAAATCTTCCATTAAGCGCTTAAATACAATACCTTCACCTGCTTCAAATGAAATTGCAACTGGTTCGTTAGGATTATCAAAATTATAAACATATACCCAATCATTAGGAACTGGTCTAGATTTTGCCTTTTCTTCTAAAACTCTATGAGTGTACATAGTTTTACCAACACCAGAGTTACCTTCAAGATACATATTATAGCCATTTAAATCTATTTCAATACCAAAATTTAATGCTTTAATTCCTCTTTCTTGCCCATATACTAAATCTGAGCAGTCTTCAATCTCTTTAGTTGTACCAATTTTAAACATATCTGGATTACAACTAGCTTTAAGATCTTTTGGCATTAGCTCCCTATTTTTTCTCATTAGTCATTCCTCCAACCATTTTCTTAAGTGCAAAGCATAGCTCTCATTTTTCAATAAGAGCTATGTACTTTTAAAATTGTTCTATTTCAAATTCATCATTATTTTCTTCTTCACGAGGTTCTTCTTCCTCTTCTCTACGCTCTTCTTCAACAGACTCTTCTTCTCTACGCTCTTCTTCGCGAGGTTCTTCCTCTTCCTCGCGTCTTTCCTCATCTTCCTCTCGGCGTTCTTCCGGCTCTTCCCATCTATTTTCATCTTCCTCAGGCTCATCATCTCTACGTTCTTCTGATTCTTCAAATATTTTAAATGGATCCTGACCAGTAATAGTATAGAATGCACTATATATTTTTGCATTTGATAGGTTTTCCCTAATTGTATCAGCATCCTCTTGAGATAAGTCGTTAATATCCATTACTTGATCATCATTTATTTCTTCTATTTCTGCACCATCAATAATATTCGTAGTACCAGACAAATCAATAGTTATCTCTTCTGAATTAACTGATATACTATAATCAGTAGTTGTTCCTGATTTTGACACACGAATCATTCCAGTATATGTTTTTTCTACTGAACCATTTTTATCGTAGTCATCTAATTCATACATTATTCCATCTTTTAGATTTCCTCTAAATTTAATAGTAGCTGAAATCTTTCCTTCAGAAGAAGAAATAATTTTTCCACTTACAAATTCTTGTTTTAAAGATCCTTTTGTATAAATGCATAACTCATAGAAGTTGTTAGGAGAACCTTTTGATAGTTTTTCAGCTATATTTTTTGCTTTACTCAATAATTCATCAATTTGTTTTTGTCCTGCTTCATCAAAACAATTTATAAAACTAGAATTATCTTTTAATTCATCTATAATTCTTAATAGTTCACTTCCTAACTGAGCTTCAGTCATTTTTAAACTATGTCTATTACAAATTACACCATCAACTTCTTCAGTTGTTTTAGATAAATATTCAGATTTTATTAAAGAAGAAACCTCACTCTTAAGTATCTCTTTAATTGTTTGAGTATCAGTTGCACCATAAAGCTTCATAGATTCGGAAATTGAATCATACTCATTCTCATCAAGTTTATATTCAAAATATTTATCTATTAATTGATTTACTTGCACAAATGTTCTTTTATCTTCAAAATTAACATTTGCGCTTCCACCAACTAATTCTTCATCTCCGACCTTAACCGCTAAATTCACGTAACACTTCTGGTTCTCTTGCATTTTTTGTGTTGATATCACTTCAATATTTTTCAATGCATCAATTAGTGATTTTGTATTTTCATCTCCAGACTCAAGCATTTTTGCATATGTTGCAGATTCGATGGATAAAGTACAATCACTCTCTACGGTATATGTATCCATATTTGTAACCGTTGTCGAAGTAACTCCTTCAAATATTTCTGAAAAATATGTATCAAATGTAGTGCTCATTATTGTTTGAGTATTATTAGCTTTATTCTTCAATACTATAAATGTAACAATTGCGCCTACTGCAATAATACAAAGTAATAGCATTAATATTAAAATTATTTTTGAACCTTTTTTAGGTGGTTTTTCATTTGTTGTATCAAATCCTGTCTTATCAAAATTACTTCCTGAAAAAGCATTTGCATCTGATGAAATAGGATTATATCCAACTTGATTAAATGTTTCACTATTTAATTGTGGAGCTGGATTTAATGGATTATTTGCTTCCATTCCAGCATTTGAATCGAATGCTGCGTTCATATTTGGGTCCGTTCCCATTCCTGCATTTGAATCATATCCCACATTCATATTTGAATCCATTCCTGCATTTGGATCATATCCTGCATTCATATTTGGATCCATTCCTATTCCTGCATTTGGGTCATATCCTGCATTCATATTTGGATCCATTCCCATTCCTGCATTTGGATTATATCCTGCATTCATATTTGGATCCATTCCCATTCCTGCATTTGGATCATATCCTACATTCATATTTGGATTCATGTTATTATTAGAATCTATCGGATCATTTATATCAAAACTTATATTAGGGGAGTTATCAACAGTATCAAAATTCATATTTGAACTGTTTGGATCATATCCTACATTCATATTTGGGTCCATTCCCATTCCTGCGTTTGGATCATATCCTACATTCATATTTGGATCCATTCCTATTCCTGCATTTGGATCATATCCCATGTTCATATTTGGATCCATTCCCATTCCTGCGTTTGGATCATATCCCATATTCATATTTGGGTCCATCCCCATTCCTGCGTTTGGATCATATCCCGCATTCATATTTGGGTCCATTCCCATTCCTGCATTTGGATCATATCCCATGTTCATATTTGGGTCCATTGCCATTCCTGCATTTGGGTCAAAAACCGCATTCATATTTGGGTCCATTGCCATTCCTGCATTTGGATCATATCCAGCATTCATATTTGGGTCCATTGCCATTCCTGCATTTGGATCATATCCAGCATTCATATTTGGGTCCATTGCCATTCCTGCATTTGGGTCAAAACCCGCGTTCATATTTGGGTCCATTCCCATTCCTGCATTTGGATCATATCCCATATTCATATTTGGATCCATTCCCATTCCTGCGTTTGGATCATATCCCATATTCATATTTGGGTCCATTCCCATTCCTGCATTTGGATCATATCCCATATTCATATTTGGGTCCATTCCCATTCCTGCATTTGGATCATATCCCATATTCATATTTGGATCTATTCCCATTCCTGCGTTTGGGTCGAATCCTGCATTCATATTGGGATTCAATGTATTATCTGGCACAAAATTATTTTGATTACCATTACTTCCAATACCACTATTCATGTTATTTATGCTATCATCACTCATATTAAAACTCCTTTTAACAGATTTCTAGTAAATTGTATATTAATTGCAATTTTTTTTCAATAAAAAAAGAAAAATATTTACTTTAGAGAAAAATTTCATTATTAAATAGTTCCAATTATTCATTCTTTTTTCTTGACAATAAAATAATCCTATGCTATATTAGTAGAGTACATTTGCGGATGTGGCGAAATTGGTAGACGCGCTAGACTTAGGATCTAGTG
>AUXO011078957.1_pt1 | contig 15430 bp, 16 predicted proteins | sample 768731 | NCBI WGS metagenome assembly AUXO01 (sample SAMN02715735, study PRJNA202380) | gut metagenome | biome: sheep rumen | host: Ovis aries | place: New Zealand: Palmerston North
TCATCAAGTACACCAACCGGATTGTATTGAACTACCGGAAGTTCCAGTGCCTTAAACAGCGGTGGTAATACGAGCATAAGAACCTTTTTCTGAAGTTCATTAGATACTTGCGGCATAAACGTTCTATACTTCTCAGAGGCCCGCTTTTCACTAAAGAAAACACGAACTACATTGTCTGGAGAATTATCCTGAACGGAACGTAACAAATCTATAACATCTTTTGCAATTGTCTTTAAGTCTTCATTCATTGGCATTCGCCTTTCCTTTTTCCAGTCTTTAATAATATGCTGTTTCCCTTCTTTACCTCTTTAAGTCGCATCCATTGTAATGTCAGCACTTCTGGAGTTGAGTCAGAATGTATGTTGTCTAATAATACTAGGATGGCGATTTTCGCCCGCTCCAAACAGTTGCACGTTTTATAGGAAGTCAACATTGTTATAATTCAACAGTGTAACTACGATGCTTTTTCCAAGCTCTATCAACAGGCTTTTCGATCAGTTGAATAGCCCAGCTATATATCAAATTTATAACAAATCCAATTAAATAAATACCAATGCAACAAGCTGTGATATGCAATATTGTTATCAGCGGATTCTGCATTGAAACGACCTGAGTGATTTTTAAATAGCTAATAAAATATCCATGAATCAGATACACGCAGAATGCAGCTTTGGCTAGTTTATTAATAGCATAATTCACAAATTTCATTCTCATGAATAGTAAAAAAATAATTACTGCCTGTATAATAACAAGCGGATTGCAATACTCCCATGCGTTTCTTTCCACATGCACAAATTCAAACATGTTATAGCCAAACGTTTCATCAAGGCGTCCCCACACGGCTAGAATGATAGTATTGATTAATAACGCAATGAGTAAATGTAGGCCAGAGGCCTTAAATCCAAATCTCCGAATATAGCCTCCAATAATATATATCAACAGAAAATTAACAATTGTATATCCATACTGGCTGCCATACATGCCTATTGTACTAAGTCCGTTAAAAGCATTTCCGGTTAACTCTTCCAGAATGTCTACAAGCATAGGATAAACACTGAACACGCATATTGAGAGAATTAAGAGTAATATATAATTCCCTTGAGATAGTCTTTTCAATAAAACATTAACAAATGGAGAAATCACATACAATCCACAATAGATGGTGATGAACCAGTTTGCAGGAATGAGCGATCCAATGATGCCTTTAACACTAAGAGCCACGCTCCCGACAGTAACTCGCAGAACATAAAAAGCCAGATTAAATAGCATAACCTGAATGATCAGTTTCAAGGGTTTCAGTAAATCCCGCTTCTGATTCTCAACGTCGAAGAAACCATTAATCAATACAAACACATTGACGGCGCAAACATTTAGTGCCTCAAGAAAATAGAGCAACCCTCTATTGACCCCCGTACCAATATTTAGTGCACCACCTATCATTGGATTATTGTAGTGAAGAACGATTACCCCAGTTGCAGCTAAAATTCTTAATAATTCAATTCCAGACTGTCTTTGCCTGCCTGCCAATAGATTTTGTCATTTGATTTCTCTCCATGTCAATATCCTTTTCCTTTACTATTTTTTCTTCAGCTTCCCCACCAACTTAATCAGCGATTCTCTATACAGCCATATAAACAGACAGCTGAACGCCACTGCAAGAATTGTGCCAATCACAGTCGATCTGGAACAAGTCCATCTCCAAATCACCATGTATGCCGCCATCAAAATCGATGCCATAATAAACTGCCTGCTCACAACCATAAGCTTCATGCGAATTAATACGATGCAGCAAATAATGTCAGAAACCACATATCCTACAAGCGATGCAATTGCGGCTCCCTCGATTCCAATTCTTGGGATCCAGAAGAAATTCAGAATAATATTTACAATCGCTCCACTAGATAAAATAAACAAGTTTGGCCATGTCTTCTTGACAACAATGAACTGATTAGCAGCCACCTGAAAAAGCATCTGCAATAATGGTGCCAGGAATAAATATGGTGCAACTATGAATCCTTCTATATAGTCTCCAATAAACAGGATTCTGTAAATTAAATAACTCCAGGCGCAAATAAATGTAGTTGCAATGAATGAAATGATTCCAAGATACTCAAATATCAAGGAATTACTTTTTACCTGATCATCTTCGTTCATTGTTGAAAATGCAAAGTACTGCCATCCCCCTGCAAACGCCGTATAGATCAGCTGCGAAACATGGCCGAGTTTTGCTCCCACTGAATAGATACCAGAATCACCAATACTCAGCAGGTTTGTAATCATGACCTTGTCACTGGAATTGAACACCCAATAGATTAAGAAATTCGGAAGAAGTGGTATTGCTATAGACAGTAAAGGCTTTAATAGTTTAGGATCGAATCGTTTGAACTGGAACCAACTGTGATTCATTACCCAGAATGCGATTTCCAATGTTGCACCGGCAATTACTCCTGCCAACGGAAGGGCAATTAAATAATAACCATCTAACAACAGAGGAATAGAAATTGCGTAGGACAGAATAGGGCTCAGCGTGTTTGTAACAAGAAATACCTTCCGCAAGTTTTGCATTCTCGTCGGTGCAGAAATAATACTATTTGTAGCCCCGACAAGTGTTGCAATTGCAGTCAAATAAACAATATTGGCATATTTAGCATCACTTAAGAAGACTTCAGCAATAAACTGTCTGAACAGGATCATTAAAACAAATACAATCAAAGATATCAAAATATTAAATGTGAATGCTGTTGAGCACACATTCTTCTTGTATTCTTCATCGTCTTTTTCAAAGAACATACGGTACATTGCATCGTACATGCCCATGACAGCAATTGCGCTTGCAAAGGATACAACTGTATTGGACATATCATTGATACCAAAATAGGTACTGTCCGGTATGAGCCTGGTGACAACCGGCACCATAATAAGAGGAACTATCTTACTGATAATTCCTCCAAAGCCATAGACCAAAAAATTTTCAATAAATAATTTTAGTTTGTTCACTGTATTTCTTTATGCAAGCACCTTTATGATCCGATGTCCTGCCTTCCCTTCATTTGTACTGCTTCAGCCCTTTATGTTGATTATAATAGAAGAAGTTCTGCCAATTCGTGAATAATTCTATCTGGATGATAAGTACTCAAATTCTTTTCATTCATGAAGCCGTGTGTGATCGCCACTGTATGGTAACCATACTGTTTTGCATTGAGGATATCTCTTCCCATATCACTTACCGCAAAATCTTCCTGAGTATTAATACTTGAAAGACTCTGAAACAGCTCTACCTTCGTACATTTATGTTCTGTAGTTAACACTCTATCGAGATAAGAATCAATTTTCAACCTTTCAAGTTCTTGCATCAACATTGTACGGGATTGTCTGGCGGTAAGAAGACAAAGGTACTCACCCTTATGTTTTAGATTCGCTAATACTTCCAGGGTATCCGGATAATTCTGATCCAATAACATATACTTTTCTGTCTCTATCAAAGAAAGCCATTTCTTATTAAACTCTTCAAAATCCATATCAGGAAAATACATTTGAAGCAGTACCTTATGATTGATTTTGTTCCGCTTGAGCTTCCAATACTCCTCTTTACTAAATGTTGATTCCGGCACTAAATCCTGGAACAATCTATACATGCGTTCAGAGGAGTCAATCAGCGTTCCATCAAGATCAAATATTATCATGGACCATCTCTTTCATATAGGAGATTTCATCACGAAGTCCGTCATCAAAAGAAGTTAGCCTTGGCAACAGCAGTGTCATCAAGCGATGATTATTGAATCGTAAGTTTCTATTGGGAACAGAATATTCTTTGTGTATGATTTTGATATCTGCACAACTAAACTTCACAATTTTCTCTGCAAGCTCGTTAATAGTCGTTTCTTCATTGCCAACGACATTGATTAGATTAAAGCCGTCCAGTTCTACTGCGTTTACAATTGCATTCACTACATCATTTACATGTATAAATGTGCGAATCGCTTTACCATCTCCAAAAATCTGAATATCGTTCCCATGTAGTGCGTTATCAATCATTACTGGCATGGCTTTGCGGTATACTTCTTCTCCTCTGCCATAGACATGCCCTAATCGCAATATCTCACAGTCAAGCGCATTCTGCTGGCAGAAGTTTTTAATCATCTGTTCTCCATACAGCTTTGACCAGCCATACAGAGTATCTGGAATAGTGGGCGAATTCTCATCTATGACACCATCATAGGAACCATATACATCTACTGTACTGATAAACACAATTTTTTTCAATGCGCCCCACTTTGCTTCGAGAAGTGCCATGGTGCTGCTGATATTTCCAGTAGTCTTTTCAAGATCATTCGCTTCACTGCCCTTCTTAGGTATGTATGCCCCGATGTGCAATAGAACTTCTACATCGGCGCAACCCTGTTCTGCAAGATAATTCGCATCAAACTGATAATTCCTGGAAGGAACTGTATGAACTCCAGGAATCTCTCTGGAAGACAATACTGTAATCTCTGCATTACTCTCGAGCAACTTATTCAAAACTTTAGAACCAATAAATCCTGTTGCTCCTGTTATAAAAATTTTCATAAACGAATCAGTTCCTTTTCAGCTTCTTCCATTGTTGTCAGTACCGGCTGCGTATCCATACCTCTGCACCAAAGCAGACCATCCGGAAGTGGATTGATTTTCTTTTCTAGTTTTGGTTTTTCACCATATATTGCCAGGTCTTTAAAAATCTCCGGCATATTTAAACCAGCCTTTGTGAAAAACAGAATCGTTGTGAAGAAACGTGAAATATTAATCTCTGTTGGATTCGGAACACCATTCTTGTCATAAGTCATATCGACTCCAAAGATTCCGTGTGGCTTATTATCGACCGCCTTGATTGTTCTAATAGCAATGTCTGTTACAGTGTCATCTGAACAGGTCGTTCCCACCTTTGTAACACCAGTAACTCCAGATGCAGAACGATTACCATGAATCCAGCCAGTGCGCTTTCTAGTCTGTGCAACAACCAACTCACCTTCCCACCAAAGTGACAGGAATGTAATGGTCTGCTTTCCAAGCATTTCGGCTGCAATAAAGTTGCCCCATCCGTCATAACGGTCAATCCAGGCCTTGGCCATGTGATAATCATTGGTAGGAATAGAACCCATTCCGCCTCCACCCATATCGTTGGCACGAAGCCAGATTGAGCCATTCTCATCACTAAGTTCTTTAAATGCACGCTTTAAGTCATCTTCAGAGTTAATGAATAGATTCTCTGGGACAATAAGACCAGCCTTCTTGAATGCCTGCCATGATTTCCACTTGTCAACGCAGGTTTCAATCACTTCATGTCTTGGCATAAAGACCTTGGTTCCAGTATCCTGTATATCATTCCGAATCTTGGAAGCATAATAAACTTCCAAGTCATTCTGAAAATGAATCAAATCCGGATGTTCTTTATCCAAAACTTTCAAGAGCTCGTCTTCATATGTCGGATCATTAGCATAAGGGACGACATACTTTCTTTTAGCATGCGACAAAACGAGATCTGAAGGGACCGAACCCATTCCTATGATTTCTTCGTGCCTCTTGGATAAAAGCAACGAATTGATTACACCCTCAGAAGGTGCTCCACCTGCTCCACCAATTAAAATCTTTGCCATTTTCTTTTCTCCTTATCTGTATGTATTAAACAGCCTGACAAGGAGCGGACTCTCTGGCAATATTTAATTGTTCGGTTCTTCTCCTTCCTGCTGCTTGTTTCCTGCGACAAGATACCAAATGAAGTGCTCTGCCTCTTCTGAACTGTACCCCCCCCTATTTTCCAGCGTTTCTCTAGAAATATTTAATTTATTGCACAGTTCACTTAACATAATTCTCTGGCATCCGTTTTTGTCATAAAATCTGACTGCTCTGTGATTCTCCGGACTGACACACCAATATATGACATTGAGTCCTACCTGCCGAAAGCCATAGCTAATGATTTTCTTCATGCCTGCTGCTGCCAAGCCTTTTCCCATCGCAGATCTATGCATTGTAATTGCAAACTCTGCTGAGCCATTTTCGATATCCTTAAGACTAACCGTACCCATGTAGTTGTCTTCGTCATCTATAACCGCCCTATGAATGTTGCTGCTATCTTCCTGAGCAAAGGCAATAAACCTTTCGCAGTCTTCCATTGTCTTATGCATAAAGTCTGTCTTCATGAAATGCACAACATTCTCATCATGCATCCATTCCAGCATCCGCGGAGCATCTTTCGCTTCCAACTTTCGTAATCGCATCGTTCTCACTCTTACAAAATTAATTAAACTCGTTAATCGCGTCAATGACATACTGCACTTCTTCATCTGTCATGCCGTAATACATCGGGATACTAAGCTCTGTCTCACTGATCTCCTCAGCAATTGGGAAATCACCCTTCTTAAAGCCAAGATCCTTATAGCACTCCTGCAGATGCATCGGTATCGGATAATGTTTATTGGTGCTGATTTCCTTATCATTCAGGAACTTTTCAAGCTCAGCTCTTCTCTTGCAGCGAATACCAAATATGTGCCATACTGGGTTTGTATCCGGGTTCACATATGGGAGAATAACACTCGGATTTTTGATACCTTCTAAATACTTCCTCGCGGTGACTCTCCTATTCTCGTTCACCTTATCAAGGGTTGGCAGCTTGGCTGAAAGGAATGCAGCCTGCATTTCATCCAGTCGACTGTTATTGCCCTTATAGATATGATGGTATTTATAATCTGAGCCGTAATTTCCCAGAGCGCGAATCTTATCAGCCAGTGCTTTACCATTCGTTACAGTTGCACCGGCATCACCAAGCGCACCTAAGTTTTTACCCGGATAAAAACTGAATCCTGCAGCATCTCCGAAAGATCCTACTCTCTTTCCCTTATAAGTAGCACCATGTGCCTGAGCACAGTCCTCAATCACATAAAGATTATGCTTCTTTGCTATATCCATGATCGGATCCATGTCGCACGGCTGACCATAGAGATGCACTGGCATAATAGCCTTGGTTCTTGGAGTGATAGCTTGTTCAATAAGACTAGGATTAATGTCAAAGGTTCTAATATCCGGCTCTACAAATACAACCTTAGCTCCGGTATAGGAAGCAGCCAGCGCTGTGGCGATGAATGTGTTCGAAGGGACGATCACCTCATCTCCCTCTCCGATTCCAAGGCCCTTCAAGGCAAGCATCAAAGAATCCAGGCCATTACCTACACCAACACAATACTTAGTTCCACAGAAATCGGCAAAGGCTTTCTCAAAAGCCTCATCTTCCTCGCCTTCCACATACCAGGATCTGGTATAAACTCTCTCAAAGGCAGCACGGATATCAGAATCCAGTTCTGCCTCTAAAGGCTTAAATGTCACAAATGGAATCTTCATTACTTTTTATCTCCTTCTTCGGTATCCGCAGCGGTCGTGTCTCCGCAGTTCTTCACAAATTCCAAGAACTCATCATAATCACGGATATAGTCACTTTCGTCATACAACTCTGATGCCAGGACCATCAATACGGCATCATCTGAGAAATCGTACATTTCCCTCCACATATTATTGGTGACATACAGTCCCTCATAAGGCTTTTCCAACGGGACAATCTTCTTTTCCTTGCCGTTATCCAGTAACACCTTGCAGCTTCCGTGGATACAGATCAGAATCTGCTGGAGTGACTTATGTGCATGCTTGCCTCTGGTTACTCCCGGTGCCGTATCATACATGTAGTAGACACGTTTAATTCTAAATGGAATATCTTTGAATTCCTCAAGTGATACCAGTTGTCCACGATCATCACCATGGGGCTGGAATACATATTTAATTACTTGCATATTTGCCACCTTCTGTTCAATCTGCCAATAAATAAATACACTTACTCTCTATTATCAAATATTATTGAAATTTTACGTACCTTTCCTCGAATCCATCTTAATACTAAAGCATCAAAATATTTGATATAATTCAGTTTTTCTAATTTTTTGTGCTCTTTCTCACATCTTAATATTTCATTTCTACACTTTAAGAGTCGTAACATGACTCTTGTCAATGGCACTTTTTTTTGGTTAATAACATATGATATACATCTTATATCATCATTTACCAGCAGTAAATTCCTATACTTCCCCTTTGGAGTACTTACGCCTCCTGCATTGTGGATAATCGTTACAGTCGGCAAAAAACTTATCTTCTCACCATTTTCCAACAATTTTAAGTAAAATGGCCAATCTTCAAGTAATCGATAGTCAGTATCAAAATAGTTATATTTTTCTAGAATAGTCCTTCTGTAAGCGGTCGATGAGCCGACCATATAACAAGGGAATGCTGATATTGAGAAATAGAGCAAACGCGAATCTCCATGTCTAACGATTTTTTCTTCCATCGGCGATGGAAGTATGGATGAGCTTCCATCGAGTTCAACATGTTTTTCTCTAGACGTTATACAGGCTGCTTCCGGATTGTTTTTAAATTCATCTATGATCTTTTCTACCGAAATGGACGATGCGAATTGATCATCGCATGCTAATGGAATAATGACATCTCCTACAGACGCCTTAATAGCTTGATTAAAATTTTTTACTGTACCTAAATTATTCTCGTCATGAATAATCTGATAGGAAATCCTCTGCGGACAGTTCTTAAATTCTTTTTCTACATTTGCAATATCAAAATTTTTAGACCCATCATCTCGAACGATTATCTCAAAATCCCTATATGTTTGAGAAAAACAACTTTCAAGCGCATTGTGTATTTTTTCGACATTATTGTAAGCTAGAATAATAATTGATGCTTTCATACGCCTCTATCTCTTCCTAACATCCATCAATAAAGTACCCAATCCCGTCTTTTCCTTTTTCTTCCATTCCTTAAACAGGAACTGGTCGAAGCTGCGTAGATCTGTCTCCTCATTCGGGAATCTGGAAACCGCATCCCAAAATTCCAATATTGGTAGCAATCACAGTCATCAGATACCTGTGCGATACTCATCTTGCCGGTAAGCATTCACCTTTCCCGTTTGCTTGAATACTGAATAGTTAAGCGCATAGTCCAGCTTCATTACTTAACCTATAACCGAGTATTCATCTCCAATTTTCTTTTGGGTGGTAAAGGGGATCGATTAATCGCGAAATAATCAAAACATGATCGGAAACTCGATTTGAGAAATATTAAAATCCTGTTCCACCGACATCCCAATCTAAATCCAATAGCAATATGAACCGTTACCTAGATAGTAGCTAGGTAATCCCGGAATACTGAATCGATTACCGGATTACATATGAGTTTTCTGTGTAGTTCTATTATCGTTTTAAGCCGAGTTTCTCGACCACATGTCTCAGTCTCATAAAATTCTTCTGGAAAATATTAACTCTCCGACTTTCTGTGTTAAATACGGGGAACTCTTTTACCTTTAGCTGATTCTTTTCAACGTAAACTTGCAGCAGTCTCTCAGATAGAAAGCCAAATACTCGTCGCTGATATGCATCCTTATATTTATTCAGATCTATCTTATGCTCAAGCACACCCATTACACTAAATAGCCATTCGCAATATTGATCCAGTAATTGCTTTTTGCAAATAATCATATTGGCATAATAGTATGCATGCGCATTCATAACATTATCAAATGCATTTAAATATTCTGGATGAGATTCCTCGATTGCCTCTCTACATAAATCCAAATCTTCATCTCCGTGAACATTCGTATAATTTCCACGCACTGTGTTAAATATTTTGTCTTTCGTAGGCATAATTGCATCATAGCTTTTCAATTTGTTGTTGATGACGTTCCATTTCAAGATTCGAGGTTTTATATTAAAATATGTATATAAAAAGTCACCCAGTTTATTAGTGAAATATCTTCTGTAATGAACTAGGCCTGTTATATCATTAGGCGATTCCTTACTATTTTTCCACATCCAATACAATCCGGTTAGTTCACAGTAATTGGGATTCTTAAAAGAAATATTATCTCCTGTCGAGTCATGTAAATATCCCTCTACAGGTGCACAAGCATTTCCAACCTGTAATGTTTTGTAATGAGATGGATCTTGAAAATATGGATCGAATTTTTTATGCGTAATTATATAAATCATGATCTCACCTCCTTGATATCATTCTTTCTAAATACACGTATGCCATTCTTTGTTAGTATCAGCATTGCCATTTCAAATACAATAAACCAGTTAAACTGTAAGTTATACATGATTCCTACAAATGCAATTACGATTATAAACGCTATATTTTCCCAATACTTATATTTTTTCGAAAGCACTATTATCCGGATTAGCAAATAAGCATTTACCATAAAACCTATGATTCCCTGGCTTAAAAGGATATCAATATAATCACTTTCTACTACCCATGCACCCATGTTTGCATATTGCCCATTGAACCAAGTATAATGCTGACCAGAAGTACCCATTCCAGTTCCAAATAAAATATGTATAAAATCCATATTACTAATTATCGCTGGCAAATTCTTATAGTATAGAAAATGTACTACACTACTATTATCAGCCTTATTAGTTGTGGCATCAGTGATACGCATAATTACATAATTGGTTATTTCTGCTATTTTCTTATTAAAGAAAACTGCAAATAATATAACCATAAATATACAAGCTAAGACTGAAATAAATTGCTTACGTTGAATTTTATTTGTTTTATTCTCAAACTTATAAGCAGCAGCCCTTAATACTATGGCTACCAAAAGTCCCAAAATTAGCGCTGTTGCTCTTGTAAGTACTGCAAGCAGGACAATAATAAGTATGAAATAAATATTTGAAGTTGAAAAAAATAAAAATAATAAAATTGGTAATAATATGCCTCTATGTGTAAAAAAACCTGTAGGCACAAACTCTCCGCCTGCGTTCAAACAGTTTGCTCCATTTATTCCAAGAAGCCCACCAAATATAGCATTATTTAAATCTAGATTAGTGAGTACATAAACTATTTCTTGCAAATAGCTCCATATTAATGCCAAAATACACGAAATTTTAAATCCCCTAGTATAAGCCAAAGCAAGCTTTTCGTTTAATAAAATATAAACACATAATACCAAGGCTCTTAATACTCCACCGGTGATTGCTCCAATTCGGAAATCATCAGACAAGTCATTATTATTTATAGCAAGCACTGTTGTAATAATCGTTGCTATAAAAAAAATTATAGAATATTTGTCGAATTTGATTTTTTTTTGAAAAAAAAATACTACTCCAACAGCAATTAATACTAGATTGAACACCGTTATGCCAGCAATTGATAATAATTGAATAGTTGAAAATAGTCCTAATAAGAAAAATAAATTTTCTTTTATGCTAAATTTAAGATTTCGCATGTTTTGATCTTTCTTCGTATATTTTTATTTGAGCTTATTTCTAATCAATCTGTTTAAGTGCCATAGGCTCACAAGTGTATTAATGTAGATAGCATTTGTTCGTACCTTATAGCAAGTAGTCCAAATGTATTTGAAATCCTTCCTATAAAATTTACATAATTGTTTAAGGTTTCTCATATAGTCCAAAGATATCGTTCCCATGCTAAAATGATGCAATTGAATCGGATAAACATATACCTTATTTCCAAGCTTTCTAGTATGCAGGCACATTTCTACACAATATAAGTGCCAATTATCGCACAAAGTTTCATTAAAATTAAGTAAAGTCCATGTTTCTTTCGTCATTCCAAAGAAGCCTTCATCAACACATGAAACCTGATAGTAACCATCCTCAAACTCTCTATTTATATCACTAATATAAGTATTTCCCGCTGTAATATTAGAATAATACAATCTGCTCGGTTCTTTAACGCCTTGTGTTCCTACTACAGTTCCATTTGGGACATTCTCAATTGCATCAGCAAACCTCCTCAACTCGTTTTCACCCTTGAGAAAAATATCCTGATGAGCATAAATGAAAACATCTCCTGTTGCTATCGAGCTCCCATAATTCAAAGCCGCTGCAGCGCTCTTAAATCGATTGTTTGTATTATCTAAAGCCACAAGTTCATATTCAACATTTTGTATTTTTAACGAAGCACACAATTGAGTTTCAAAGCTTTTCTTATCATTGTATACACAAATTACTGATATGTATCTTCTACCTATATTTTTATTTCCCATTAATATTTCTTTCCATTGTTCACTAACTGAATGGATTATTGGCTTATCTACAAATCTATCCTAAGTACCAACAACTACTTTTCCAGGTACGACAATTTCATTTTTTGAAACCACATACAAACCCTTAACTTCAGGCCTTTAAATCCTCTGTATTCAGTTAAATAATATTTAAAACTTGCTAAGTTAGTCTCAATAATCTTTTTTCTGTCCATTGCACTGTGAACGGTATACGAGTGGTTATGAATTATTTTATTAGTAGTATCACATGCGCATCTATAGTCTTTACTTAACAACCGTTCTGCAAGTATATCCTCTTCACAGTATAAAAATGTATGCTCATCCATAAAGCCAACTTCAGAACATTTCTTTATATCTAAAATCATCGAACATCCCTGTGGTCTATATACGTATCCCCAGCCACCCCGGTCATCAATGTTTCTACCTGTCTTCTTGTAATGCATCATTCCAAAGGTCATATCGTTAAAAGTCCATCGCTTAGAATCACGATTAAAAAGTTTTCCATTCGGTGCATATACATCTGGACTAACTACAGCTATATCGTCTGCTTTATGAAATATAGAAAGAGCTTTATCAAGCGAAAATGACTTATCAAATATAATGTCATTGTTCATAATCCATGCATATCGATATCCCATTTTCTCAGCTTCTCTTAATCCAATGTTATTTCCGCTTGCATATCCATCATTATTGTCGCTCTTTATTAGCTTAAAACCATATTTATCGGTATATCCTTGAAGCTGTTCATATGAGTCATTTGGGGAACAATTATCTACAACCATGTAGTCGCATTTTATCCCCGGAATGCTCTTCATCATCCGTATTTCATCTAAGGTTTCCTGCCAAGTCTTATAATTTAGTAATATCACGACAACATCATGTTCAGTGCCATCATATTCTATCATCTACGATACTTCCTCACAAGCTTCAAAATTTCAACATCATCCACAAAATACCTTTTAAATAATCTCTTCGGCTCTTTAGTGAAACGATAAAACCACTCAAGTCCGTGATCACTCATCCATTTCGGTGCACGATCAATATTTCCCGCAAGGAAATCAACAGTAGCCCCGGCACAAATAGAAACAGTTGCATCGTATTTCTGATAGTTCTCGTAAATCCACTTCTCCTGTTTCGGGCAGCCAAAGCAAGCAACCAGAATATCTGGATGAGCTGCTGTGATCATCGCATTGATCTTATCCAGTTCCCTCTGATCCTTCTCAAAACCAAATGGTGGTGCATAGGTACCGACGATCTGTATTCTTGGAAGCTTCATTTCAAGATTCTTTTTTGCTTTCTCCGCAATGCCGTCTTTACCACCAATGATGAAAATCGTATATCCCTTTTCCGCTGCCACTTCGCATATCTTCGGAACCAGATCAGAGCCGGAAATCTTTGCCTTTACCGGATGCTTATGCCACTTGGAAATCCATACAAGAGGCTGTCCATCGACCAGAACCATATCTGCCTCATCTGTAATCTTCTTCAGATACTGGTCATGCTCGATCTTCAGTACTACATCGACGTTAATGGCTACGATATATGATTTATGCTTCTCACAGATCATCTTCTCGATTTCGTGGACTGTTTCCGTCATCGAGACATTATTTACATATGTGTTTAACAGCGGTTGTTTATCCATGTACCTAACTCCCCTGTAACGCAGATCGTTTGTTACTTTAAAACATCAAAGAAATAGTCTTCCAGCATCAGACACAGACAGTGATACACAGGAAGGTGAAGCTCCTGAATCATGTATGTCTCTGTCTGTGGAACCTGGATCGTCACATCAGCAAGATCCTTTAACTTGCTGTCCTTCTGCCCTGTCAGTCCAATAACCTTCATCCCCTTGGCCTTTGCAACTGTGGCCGCATATAAAACATTTTTACTGTTGCCGGATGTGGAGATCCCAAGGAAGACATCCTCTTTCTTTCCGTATCCGTTCACCTGCTGGGCGAAGCAAAGAAGCGGTTCACAGTCGTTCATGTAGGCTGTTGTCAGTGCAGGATGACCGTCAAGAGCAATGGCAGGAAGTGCACCCTGAAGATTCTCTGCAAGAACAGAGCCAAGCTCTTCATTCACTGACTTTAGACTCTCCTGCTGTGCTGATGTAAGCTTTCTTGCTTTCTTAAATCCCTTCATCAGCTCCCCGACGATATGCTCAGAGTCTGCAGCGGATCCGCCATTTCCAGCAATGAGAAGCTTTCCACCAACTTCATAGCTGTTTTTCATATATTCAAATGCTGTCTCGATATCTTCTGCACAAATACTTAGTTCAGGATATCGTTCAATTAATACTTTTATTTGTTTATTCAAAATGCTTCTTACACTCCTTACATCACTAAATTTTCTTTATGATACGGGCGGGCACCCCTGCTACAACACTATTTGAAGGTACATCTTGGGTTACAACAGCATTTGCACCTATTACTGAGTTATCTCCAATCTCTACCCCCCCCCAATATGCAAGCACCAGCGCCAATTACTATATTGTTTCCTATTTTGGGGGCATCCCCGGTATTAATACCGTTTGTCCACTTACTGCCAAACGTAACATTCTGGAATATATGGCAATCACGACCGATAACTGTGTTATCATGAACCACACATCCTAATCCATGGTGATGAAATTCAGTCGAAGAATCTATATTTGCCTTAGCTGAGACTGCATTGGAATTTACAACAAAATTCAGCAATTCTAAGGCTCTGGCAAGATGCAAGTAACGAATTCCATATAGCTTATGTGCCATCTTCCAGAGTCGATTCATAAATGTTCCTCACAAAATCTAATAAGCTGTCTACCGTCTTCTCCTGACCGAAGTCCTCTGCTCCGATCAGTGCAGTATGGCATCCGGCATTCTGACCTGCTTCGATGTCATTCCTACCATCACCGACCATCCAGGACTGGCTCAGATCAATGTTGAAGTCGTTCGCCGCTTTTGTCAGCATTCCCGGCTTTGGTTTTCTGCAGTCGCAGTTGATCTTCAGCTCCGGAACTTCTCCTTCGTATCCTTTATCCGGATGATGCGGGCAGAAATAGATGGCATCAAGGTATGCACCTTCCTGCCCCAGAAGTGTTTCCATCTTGTTGTGGATCTCCTGTAGCTGATCAAAGGTAACCTCTCCTCTGGCAATTACCGGCTGATTTGTTACAACGATAGCAAGATAACCAGAGGCATTGATTTTTCTGATTGCCTCTGTCACACCGGGCAACAACTCAAAATCATTAATATCTCTAAGAAAGCCAACGTACTTGTTGATCGTTCCATCACGATCCAGAAAGATTGCCTTCTGCTTATTCTTCAAGTTCTTGGC
>AUXO012406019.1_pt1 | contig 15429 bp, 14 predicted proteins | sample 768731 | NCBI WGS metagenome assembly AUXO01 (sample SAMN02715735, study PRJNA202380) | gut metagenome | biome: sheep rumen | host: Ovis aries | place: New Zealand: Palmerston North
CCTCCGATTACGGAACCTGGTTATATCGATATCATCCTTGACATCTGCAAGAAAGAACAAATCAAAGGTGTACTAAGCCTTATCGATCCGGAGTTAAGCCTGCTGGCTGCCAACGAGGATAAGTTCAAGGCTATTGGTACAACCATTATAGGGAGCTCTTATGAACTCTGTGAAATGGCTCTTGATAAGATGCAGATGTACAAGTGGCTGAAGAAACACGGCTACAACTGTGCCCGTTCCTGGATGGATAAGGAAGAGTTTTATAAGGCTGTGGATGCTGGCGAGGTTTCCTATCCAGTCTTTGTGAAGCCCTATAGAGGATCTGCTTCCATCAGCATCTCAAAGGTCTATGACAAGGAAACTGTTGATCTTCTTTTCGCCCACGAGGATGATATGATGATTCAGGAATTCCTGAATGGGCAGGAAATCGGCGCGGATGTGTATATCGATCTGATCTCTGGTGAAGTTGTTTCTATCTTCACAAAGAAGAAGATCAAGATGCGTGCAGGTGAGACGGACAAGGCGGTCAGCTTTAAGGATCCAGAGCTCTTTGCGCTGATTGAGAAGTTTGTGAATGAAGCTGGCTATCGCGGGCAGATTGATATCGATATCTTTGAGATTGACGGTCAGTACTACATCAGCGAAGTGAATCCTCGTTTTGGAGGCGGATATCCTCATGCCTATGAGAGTGGCGTTGATCATATGAAGCTGATCCTAAACAATTTGGAAGGAATCGCGAACCAAAAGAATATTGGTGCCTATGAAGAAGGCATCTACATGATGAAATACAACGAAGTGAAGATCGTAAAGATGTGAGGATTATGGAATGAACGTATTGATTCTCTCAAGGTCACTGCATCGTGGTGGTATTGAAACCCACATTCTGACCCTTTCGGAAAAACTGAAAAACGCCGGTCATAAAGTGATTGTAGCAGCGGATAATCTCCTGGAAAAAGGTCGGTTTGATAGCATTGGAGTGCCAGTATATAGAATAAAATTTCTTACTCATAGCCCCATTGAAATGATGCATAATATCAATGGACTGAAAAAAATAATCGACGATAATAAAATCGATGTAGTCCATTGCCAATGGAGAATCTGTTCTTTTTATATGGAATTCCTTCACATATTCCGTAGATGTAAAGTGCCGTTTGTTTGGTCTAATCATGTTTTACTGAAGCCTTCAAAACTAAAAAGTAAATTTACATTCTATGGATTCAAAGCAATAGTTTCTTCTAAGGATTGTATGAAGAGTATGTTGGAGGATTATCACATTCCTTCGAATAAAGTTGAGCTTGTATATAACGGAATTGAGTTTGATAGATACACTTATGATGATCCGGGGATTGTGGCCTTAAGGGAAAGACTTAAGCTTAAAAATGAATACGTCATTACAATGCTATGCCGTTTTGAAGCAATAAAGAATCATAAGTGCATGATTGAGGCTTTAAATCTCCTCGTAAATGAAAAACATATTCCGAATCTTAAATGTGTGATTGTTGGCGAGGGTAACGAAGATTATGTGGGTGAAATAAAATCACTTGTCTCAACATACCATCTTGACGATGCAGTTGTATTTGCTGGTTTTACAGAATCAGTTAGTACATTGGGTTTAACTAATCTCATGGTTCTTCCCAGTCAGGCTGAAGGATTCCCTATATCTGTACTTGAAGCATTTGCCATGAAAGTGCCTGTAATTAGAACACGGACTGGCGGATATACAGATGTAAAAGGGCTCTGTTTGGACATGGATTTTGATGATCACGTTGGCCTGGCTGAAAGAGTAGTGCAAGTGATGAATGGTGGGCCAGAAGTCGAAAAAATGTGTGATGACGCATATGAGTTTGTGAAAAATACATGTACCAGCGATGTAATGTTGAAGAAACTAACAGATATTTATAACGAGGCAATTTCGAATAGCAAATAAGCGTGTTAGAGGGCCGCGATATGGACAATTCAATCGTTCAAGACATTCTGGCCTCATGGAGGAATGAGGAAGGCAACGTCAATAGCACTGAAGAACTACTTTCATGGATTCAGGAATTGAATAGGACAACCTATGTAAATATTAATGAATGTAGTATCAATGACAGTTCTTTTTGGTTCTATGACGACTATAACGGAGAAGTGCTGAATAGAAAACGCAGTTTCTTTTCTATAAAAGGTATGCGTCGTTTTGAGAATGGAGAGTTTACGGGAGAACAACCCATCATCATTCAGCCTGAAATTGGATATCTCGGCATTATTTGTCGCAAAATTGATGGAGTACTCAATTATCTTATGCAGGCCAAAATTGAGCCTGGAAATGTGAACTGTGTGCAAATCTCTCCGACTATTCAGGCTACAAAAAGCAACTTCACTAGAGCGCATGGAGGAAAACTTCCAACCTATTTTGAACTGTTCGAGCATTCGGAACGTTATGAAGTAATCTACGATCAGATCCAGTCAGAGCAAGCGACACGTTTTTACAAAAAGCGGAATCGAAATATGATCATGATAGTAGATGAGGATTTTGAAATCTACCCGAATTTTCGCTGGATGACTTTGGGGCAGATAAAAAAACTCATGGAAGTGGATAACCTGGTCAACATGGATACGAGGACAGTCCTGTCCGGCATTCCCTTAGTTACATATGGGCTGGATGATGCCGAGAAAGAAGAGTTGGGCGGATTGTTCACTGACCAAGCGCTTTTTAACTCGATTTTTCATTCAAATCCCCAGGACAATCTTCCGTGGATTTATCAGCGCTTAAACAATTATAAAATGTTCCGGGATGTAAAGCTGGCAACTGTTCCCTTAAATCAGCTTGTTGATTGGAAGGTTGACGAATACGGAATTACCTGCAAGAAACAAGCCGATTTTATGGTTCGCTATTATGACATAGAGATCTCTGGGAGAGAGGTTCAACATTGGTCACAGCCATTGTTCAAGGCAATAGGGATGGCTACATTCGGTCTGCTTTCTCGTGTGAAAGATGGTAAAAGGCAGTATCTAGTTAAGATTAAACCCGAGATTGGATCATTTGATAAGGCAGAAATCGGTCCTTCTGTTCAATGGGAGCCGACACATTATCTTTATAACGATAACGAGGTGGAAAAAGTCTTCAGAAAACACTATGAGAATAAACGAGGCATAATGATCGATGTTATTCTGTCTGAAGAAGGCGGACGCTTCTATCATGAGCAGAACAATAATGTGATTATTGAAATTGATCCCGTGGAACTCGAGGTTTTGCCAGAGGAATATATTTGGGTAGAGTATGCGACACTTAACTATCTGGTTCAAGTGAATAATTGCCTAAACATCCAACTTAGAAATTTACTCTCGCTTATTAAAATCTGAGGAAAGGAACCAAAGAAGTGAGATTAGGAATAATTTGCCCATCAGAAATAGCAATTCGAAGATTCATGCCTGCTTTGCAGCTATGTGATGGCTTGAACTTTGTGGGAATTGGAGTTTATACCAAAGAAGAAAGATTTGGAACAAAAGCAATAAGCGATGACGTATTTCAAGCATCACTTCAAAAGGAGAAAGAGAAAGCCCAGGTATTTTTAGATCAATATGGCGGGAAACTCTATAATGGTTATGAAGAAATAGCCACATCTCCAGACATTGATGCACTTTATATTCCGCTACCTCCTTCGCTACATTATAAATGGGCAAAGATGGCATTAGAGTATGGGAAACATGTTCTTGTTGAAAAACCATCGACGACAACAGCTTCAGACACAAAGGAACTTGTGGAAATTGCTTCAAAGCATGGGCTTGCACTGCATGAGAATTATATGTTTACCTTTCATGAGCAGCTTGATGCGATTGAGGAAATCATTAGGAACGGAGAGATAGGAGATATCCGACTTTACAGGATCAGCTTTGGCTTCCCCCGCAGAGCTGCAAATGACTTCCGATATAATAAGTCTCTTGGAGGCGGAGCACTTATCGATGCGGGCGGGTACACAATTCGCTATGCAACAAAGCTTCTTGGATCTACAGCTAAGATCAAGTATGCCCAGTCAAATTATCTGGATGAGTTTGAAGTAGATATGTATGGCTCTGCAGCACTTGTAAATGCGGATGGAGTCACCGCTCAAGTTGCATTTGGCATGGACAACAATTATAAGTGCGAGCTGGAAGCGTGGGGAAGTAAAGGCTGTCTCACGACAGGTCGTGTTCTTACTGCACCCGCTGGGTTTACGCCTACAGCAACAATCCGCAAAGGAAATGAAGAAACAGTAGTCAATCTTCCAGCCGATGATGCATTTCTAAAATCCATTAAGCATTTTGTTAAGTGTGTTGAGAACGAAGAAACAAGGAAGGAACGATATCAGATTATTTCAAAGCAAGCAGAGCTTGTTGATGAATTCAAGAAAATGGCAGGATGGGCATGAAAAGCTACCAATTTGATCTGCCATGTTTCGAAGAGAATGATGGAAAACTTGGTACTTTTGAGCCACTAAGTATTCCTGGGTTTCAAGTGAACCGAATCTTCTATATTTTCGATGTTCCGCCAGGCGAGGATAGAGCCAATCACGCTTGCATGAACTCTTCTATAGTGTTTATTGCCTTATGTGGTTCAGTGTCGCTTGCGATAGAAACTGATGGAGAGAAAACAGAGTACCTATTAGACAAGAATACTATTGCAGTATTTGCACCGTAGTCCTCATGGATAAGGGCATACAACTTTAGCAAGGATGCGGTTTTAGTGGGGTTGTCGGACAAAAGATATACGGACTGTCGGTATATAAATGATTATGGCAGGTATCGTGAAATGTTGAGAGAGGAAAAGTGAAGTGAAAAAAGTCGCGGTCCTTGGAGCTAATGGATATATAGCGAGAAACCTAATTTATGTTTTAAAACGTGATTATCCTGACTTTGAATTAGCATTGTATGGTCGTGAAAAACAGTTTGTTGATGGTGAAGGGAATTATTGCGTTATCGATATGACCGACGCTGAATCAGTTAAGAGCATTGATCTGGACGTTGATATAGTATTTATGTTTGTTGGGAGAACAGGGAGCGCAAATGGGTTTGAAGAGTACGACTCTTTCATTGATATTAATGAAAGGACTCTTTTAAACCTTCTTAGCGAATATCGTCGTCAAAGATCGAAAGCAAGAATCATCTATCCGTCAACTAGGCTGGTATATAAGGGAAAAACTGGGGCGCAAAAAGAAGACGCAGAGAAAGAATTCAAAACGGTATACGCTATTAATAAGTTTGCTTGCGAACAATTTTTGGAGCAGTTTCATAGAGTTTACGATGTTCAGTATACGATCTTACGAGTCTGTATTCCATACGGGACTCTGATTCCGGAGGCATCATCTTACGGAACCGCGGAGTTTATGCTGGCAAAGGCCACAAAAGGTGAGAACATTTCTTTGTATGGTGATGGATCCGTCAGAAGAACACTTACATATATGGATGATCTTTGCGTCACTATGATCAAAGCCGCAGTATCAGAATCCTGTGCAAATGATGTTTTTAATGTCGGTGGGGAGGATTACAGCCTCAAAGAGATGGCTGAACAGATAGCTCAAAAGTATGGTGTTGGCGTAGATTATGTGCCCTGGCCAGATGTGGCGTTAAAGATTGAATCCGGAGATACTGTTTTTGATTCATCAAAACTAGATTCTTTAATTGGCTCCTATACAAATAGCAGATTTACCGATTGGGTCAAATGAGGAGGACATGATGAAAGGTATTATTCTCGCAGGTGGCGCAGGAACGCGCTTGTATCCTCTTACAATGGTAACAAGCAAGCAACTGTTACCTGTCTATGATAAGCCGATGATCTACTATCCGCTATCAACTCTTATGCTTGCGGGAATTAGAGATAGCCTTATCATTAGTACTCCTGATGACACACCGAGATTTGAGCATCTGCTTGGCGACAGAAGTCAATTCGGAATATCTCTAACATATAAAGTTCAACCTTCGCCTGATGGATCAGCACAAGCTTTTATCCTCGGAGAGGAGTTCATCGGTGGAGAAACATGCGCTATGATTCTGGGAGATAATATATTTTATGGGAATCATTTCGCAAGTATGTTAAAAGATGCTGTCAGGGTTGCCGAGCAAGGAACTGCCACTGTATTTGGATATTACGTGAATGATCCGGAAAGGTTCGGTGTGGTTGAATTTGATGAGACCGGAAAAGTAATATCCGTTGAAGAAAAGCCAAAAGAACCAAAGAGCAATTATGCCATAACAGGTTTGTACTTCTATCCATCTGGTGTATCAGAACTTGCCAAACAGGTTAGACCTTCAGCTCGAGGAGAATTGGAGATAACCACATTGAACGAGTTGTATTTGGAGGAAGGAAAACTTGAGGTGGAATTGTTAGGCCGTGGATTTGCATGGCTTGACACTGGAACCATGGATAGCCTGGTCGATGCGGCAGACTTTGTTCGAATGATAGAAGCACGCCAGGGAGTAAAAATATCTGCTCCTGAAGAGATTGCGTATCGGTACGAGTGGATAAGTAAAGAAAAACTCCTTGAGTCAGCTGCACGCTATGGAAAAAGTCCATATGGAGCACATCTTAAAGCAGTGTCGGACGGAAAATTCAAGAGTACAGTGAGGAAAGAAAAATGACGATCATCGTAACCGGTGGTGCCGGATTCATCGGAAGTAACTTTATCTTCCATATGCTTGAGACACATCCGGAGTATAGGATTGTCTGCCTGGATAAGCTGACGTATGCAGGGAACCTGTCGACGCTGAAGTCGGTGATGGACAAACCGAACTTCCGTTTCGTAAAGCTGGACATCTGCGACCGAGAGGGTGTGTATCAGCTATTCGAGGAAGAGAAGCCGGATATTGTGGTCAACTTCGCTGCGGAATCTCATGTGGATAGATCTATTGAAGATCCGTCTATCTTCCTGCAGACCAATATCATCGGAACAAGCGTGATGATGGATGCTTGCCGGAAATATGGCATTCAGAGATATCATCAGGTGAGTACAGATGAGGTGTATGGGGATCTGCCTCTGGATCGTCCTGACCTGTTTTTCACAGAAGAGACTCCGATTCATACTTCTAGTCCATATTCCTCCTCCAAAGCAGGAGCAGATCTTCTTGTTCTGGCTTACCATCGTACTTTTGGCCTTCCTGTGTCCATTAGTCGTTGTAGCAATAATTACGGACCGTATCACTTCCCAGAGAAGCTCATTCCTCTGATGATTGCTAATGCTCTGGCTGATAAGCCTCTGCCTGTTTATGGCGAGGGCATCAATGTCCGAGACTGGCTCTATGTGGAGGACCACTGTAAGGCGATTGACCTTATCATCCATAAGGGACGCGTTGGCGAAGTGTACAACGTTGGTGGTCACAACGAGATGCAGAACATCGACATTGTCAAGCTGATCTGCAAAGAGTTAGGAAAGCCAGAGAGCTTGATCACCTATGTGAAAGATCGGAAAGGTCACGATATGCGCTATGCTATCGATCCGACTAAGATCCACAATGAGCTAGGATGGTTACCGGAGACTAAGTTCCAGGATGGTATAAAAAAGACGATAGCTTGGTACCTCGAAAACCGTGACTGGTGGGAAGAAATCATAAGCGGTGAATATCAGAACTATTATCAAAAGATGTATGGAAACCGTTGAGGTTAAAACAATCAAAGCATCTATATGGTTAAGTATATCGAATCAAAGATCGAAAATGCGAGGCATGGAATGAAGATTGCACTAATTGCAAACAGCTCAAGCGGATTATATAATTTTCGGAAAGATCTGATACTTCGCATGATAGCTGACGGGAACGAAGTGATTGGTATAACGCCTCTGGAAAACCGCGTTGATCAATTGCAACGACTTGGTATAAGGCTAATTAATTCAAAGATTGACCGTAGAGGACTAAATCCATTTCATGATCTCTCACTATTCTTCCAGTATATGAAATTACTGAAAAAGGAAAAACCAGATCAGGTAATTACATATACCATTAAGCCGAATATCTATGGCGGTTTCGCGTGCCGAATGAGGGGAATAACCTACGCAGCAAATATAACGGGATTGGGTACTGCATTCGAAAATAAAGGTCTGCTACGAAAGATCGCGACTATTCTAAACAAAGTTGCCCTGAAGAAAGCAAAATGTGTTTTCTTTGAGAATTCAGAAAGCTTAAACTTATTTGTCGAAGATAGGATTATTAGAAAAGATCAAGCGGTTCTTCTTAACGGAGCAGGTGTTAATTTGGAGCATTTTTCATATGAGCCATATCCAGAGGATACTGGCATTCATTTCCTTTTCATGGGAAGAGTGATGAGGGAAAAGGGTGTCGATGAGTTGTTCTACGCGATGAAGCGGCTTAAATCGGATGGGTATAGTTGCTCACTTGATTTATTAGGCTCCTTCGAAGAGAAATATGATGCTCAAATAAAACAGTATGAGCAAGAAGGATGGCTCAATTATCACGGATATCAGACAGATGTTCGTCCGTTTATTTCAAACGCTCATTGTTTTGTGCTTCCTTCATACCATGAGGGAATGGCGAATACCAACCTGGAATCAGCATCGATGGGACGTCCTGTTATTACATCGAATATTCCTGGGTGCAAGGAAGCTGTTATTGATGAGTGGAGTGGATTCCTTTGCAATGTCAAGGATGCAGATAATCTATATGAGAAAATGAAACGATTTCTTTCTATGTCTCAATCGGAGCGTGAGCAGATGGGCAGAGCAGGCCGAAAGCATATGGAAGATGTATTTGATAAGCAGAAAGTAGTTGCAGAGACAGTTGCTCATCTGTATTGAGGCGAAATAAGGAGCTTTTAATGGAAAGCACGAGAACATTACGTATTCTTCAAGTTATTGGTGCTATGAATTTTGGTGGCGCTGAAAGCATGATAATGAATATCTATCGGAAAATTGATAGAAATGTTATTCAATTTGACTTTTTGGTGCATACCGAAGAGGAATGCAGCTTTGACAAGGAAATATATAAATTGGGTGGCAGAATTTTTAGAATAAGACGTTTCAATGGACTTAACGCAACTGTGTATTATAGGGAGTGTGTTAGCTTTTTCAAGGAGCACCCAGAAATAAAAGTGGTACACGGACATATTGGAAGTTGTGCAGCTTTTTATTTAAAAGCAGCAAAAGACCAAGGGTGCTATACAATTGCTCATTCACATTCAGTGGGTGAATATGCTAACGTGAAAGATTATCTATATGCGCTTTTCTCCTTCCCGACAAGATATATAGCAGACTACCTATTTGGATGTTCCTCTGAGGCGGGGATGGCAAGATTTGGGAAAAGAGTGGTACAAAAGAAGGAAAAATATAGTAATTATCCCAACGCAATTGATTTAAATGGTTTTATCTACAATGAAAATGTTCGAAAGGCAGTTAGAGAAGAACTATCGATTGAAAAAGATGACGTGTTGATTGGCGCGATTGGTCGTATAGTTGATGCTAAAAATCCTGAATTTATATTTGAACTCTTTAGGAAAATAATAAAAAAAGAAAACATAAAATGCTTGTGGGTAGGTTATGGCACGTTAGAAGAAGTCTATCGGAGTAAAGTTCAAGATAATGGATTAGCGGATAAGATTATAATGACTGGAAAAAGGTCAGATGTACCTAATATACTGCAGGCACTTGATTATTTCATTCTTCCATCAAAGTATGAAGGCCTTCCAGTATCAGCTATAGAAGCCCAAGCTTCTGGCCTTCCTTGCCTGTTGTCAACTACTATAACAAAAGAGGCAGAAGTCTCAAATATGGTTTCATGGCTCCCGATAGATAATGGTGTAGATGTATGGGCTGATAAAATATTGCGTGATATCGGTACGAAGTCATGTGAGAGAACAAGTCCTGTTATGTCGATTATTGAGCATGGATATGATATTAATACATCTGTAGAATGGCTGTCTAAGTTTTATATGGATCATGCAGGATAATGGAGGAACCATGAATAAACATAGAGTATCTGTAATAATTCCAACTTACGGAAGTAACACTGATCCGTGCAGAGCTATAGATAGCGTGTTGAACCAAGAATATGACAATATTGAAGTCATTATTGTTGATGATAATGGAAAAGGTAGTAATCAACAAATATCAAATGAAAAGCTTTTCTCAGCGTATAGTTCTGATGAGCGTTTTAAATATATCGTACATGAAATCAACAAAGGTGGGTCAGCTGCAAGAAACACTGGTGTCTTCAATTCTCGAGGAGATTATCTCTGTTTCCTAGATGATGATGATTACCTATCCGATGTCAGAAAGATTAGCGTTCAGGTAGAAGTATGTGGTCACCTTGATGAAGAATGGGCGGGAACTTATTCAGCATGCGATATATATCGGGGCGATGAATTTGTCAGACATCTAGAACCTACAGAAAGTGGGTTTTTACTCGTTCCTTATTTGGAAGGTAAGCTAAGGTTAGAAACCGCATCTCCAATCATTAAACGCGAAGCCTTTGATTACATCGGAGGATTTGATGAAAGCTTCAAACGTCATCAGGATTGGGAATTTTTCTCTCGGATAATGGATAATTTCAAGCTGATGGCGGTTCCGGAGGTCACGTATAGACGATGCTATAAGACAGATGTAAAAAGAAAACCGAATAGTGTTTATTTGGAGTATATGGACAAGTATACAGGTGAAATGAAGAAGCGGCTTAAGTCGCTACCTTCAAATCAACTAAATATGCTATTAAGGAGAAAATATATCCAGATTGTGATATCCATGATTAGGGCGAGAGAATTTAAAGATGCTATTCGTGTAATGAGAGTAAACAGGTTTGGATTTGGTGAATTCTACAAAATGGTTAGCGGTGCAATTGATTATTTTTCTATGAGGAAAAAGTATGGAACACATTTCTGAAAGGGAGATACGGATTGGCTCATTACTTGCTGCACTCATGATCTGTAGCAAATTGCTAAATACCGCTATTCCTGTAGTGTATTCCGGTGGCATTCAGCCCGGTATAATTACGATGGGGGCTATCTGGGGGCTATATTTTTTATATGTATTTCTATTTAAGAAAAACAAAGCAAATCTTTTTGCAGCAGGCTTCCTTATATATATTCTAGTTTTTTTTGCAATCTCAAATGCCATTTACACTGATCATATCAGATTGCTTACACTTCATTTTGTTGAATATGGAGTGGCGGGATTTTTGATCGCTGGAACAAAATATAATGTCGAGAAAATTACTCGATATACTTCATTGATATTACTTATACTTATCTACCCAATTATAGTTCTTTTGCAGACAAATATATCAGTATATAGTGATTCGCTCGGAATGGGAATTAGTTATGCATTACTACCACCAGCGGTTACTGCAATCATTCATTTGCTCTATTTTAGGAAAAGAAATGATTATTTAATGTATGCAGCCTATCTGTTTTCTGCCTATATTTTGTATCAAATTATTGTCAGAGGTATCAGAGGGTCAATACTGTGTATATTAATACTATTCTTCTTTGTGATCTTAAATCACGAAAGGTTTAGGAGCTCCTTTAATATAAGAAGAGGCATAATTCTTATCGTCGTATTTATTGGGCTTTTAAATATAGATTATATATTTTCATTTATTGCTAATGGTTTAGGCTCGCTGGGTATTCACATTCGATTTATTGAAAAAACAATAGCCTTAGGGAATGTTGTTGGTGATGTCTCAAATGGTAGAAACAATATTTATTCAGTTGCAATAAGAGATTTCATCGACTCACCTATATGGGGAAAAGGAATAGGTTACTTTCCCGAACTTCATGGCATGAATTATCCACATAACATTGTTCTCCAGGTTCTAGGTGAAGGCGGTCTTCTGCTTGGAATTCCAATAATTGGATTATTGATAAGAATCGTGTATTATCTTATATTTGGGAAACTATCAGATCACAATCAAAGAGCGTATATCATTCTGCTCGCAAGCATTACTATTCCAGCGGCTTTTGTGTCTGATGAGCTTTGGAACTATCAGCTGTTGTGGTTGTTGTTTGGTGTCGTTTTAAAACAACTTATTCCGCAAGAAAAGAAAGCAAAGCTCTTGAAACAGAGGGCAGTGGAGGAGTATTCGATTTGAACAGTAGCTTAAAGAAAAACTTTATATACAATGAACTGTACCAAATATTAGCGATAATTATTCCCTTGATTACCTCTCCATATGTTACGAGAGTAGTTGGAGCAGAACAATTAGGGCTGTATTCATTTACACAGTCGTATGCAAATTATTTTGTATTGTTCGTTTTACTTGGCGTAAATAATTATGGGAATCGGGAAATCGCGAAGGCGCGGGATGATCAGAATAGATTAAACCATGTATTTTCTGAGATCTTTACGTTACAGTTTACTCTTTTTCTTGCCGTTTCTGTGTCATATATTTGCATAACACTAATTACTTGCAAAGAAAACATGCAAATATATTGGTTGCAGATGCTGATGGTATTCGCTGCGGGTTTTAATATCAATTGGTGTTGTTTTGGATTAGAGAAATTCAAATTGACAGTAATTCGCAATTCAATTATTAAAATTGCAAGCGCTATACTTATTTTTACTCTAGTGCATGGTCCTGGTGATCTTTGGATTTATACACTAATCCTTGCTGGCTCAATGTTTCTGAGTCAGATTGTTGTCTGGCCATTTATCCTTAAAGAGCTTCGCTTCGTAAAACCCGCTATCCATGATGTGATAAAGCATGTGAAACCTAATTTGATGTTATTTTTACCAGTGCTAGCTGTGTCTCTTTATAACATAATGGATAAGCTGATGCTTGGTATCATCGATACAAATTCGGAAATAGCTTTTTATAACTATGCTGGAAAACTTACAGAAATACCTGAAACATTTATCACAGCCCTCGGTACAGTTATGCTGCCTAGGGCAGCTAATATGATTTCTAATGGAAAAGAAAAAGAAACAAAGTATCTACTTAGGCAATCTATGCAGTTTGTCATGTGCTTTTCCATAGGAGGAGCGTTTGGCCTTTGTGCTATTGCGAACGATTTGGTTCCATGGTATTACGGAAGTGCTTTCCTAAGGTGTGCACTATTTACGATGTGGTTATCTCCTGTGGTTGTTTTGACAAGCTGGAATAATGTAATTCGTACTCAATTTGTGATTCCTAAAGGCCTTGATAAACTGTATCTTATTACCGTCTCCTCAGGAGCAATAGTAAACCTCATTTTAAATATTATTTTCATTCGAATTTATCATGGTATTGGTGCTGTGATCGCAACGTTAATCGCCCAGACTGTCGTTTGTGTAGTGCAATTCATACTTACGAGAAAGTACTTGGATTTCAAAAAATATGTAACTGATTCCTGGGCTTTTTTGGTAGCTGGAGCTATTATGCTGATCGCTATTCAACTTATTTCTAAATTGCTAGCATTCAAACCGCTATTCAAAATCATTTTCGAAGTTGTAGTCGGAGTATGCATTTATGGCGTTTGTAGCTATATTTATCTGATAAAGATGAAGAAAGATACTGGGTTTGTTCAAGCATTGTTTGGCATGATCTCAAGGAGAATGAAAAATGGGGCTTAAAACATTCATCAAAAAAATAATCTTCCCGGAAACTTACTCTAGTGAAGCTTTTGTAAATTCATTAAGAGATAAGTATCGTGTGGATATAGGGGATAATTGTATTTTTTGGAGCCCGAACCATGTGAATATTGATGTCCAGCGACCATACATGCTGCATATTGGGAATGATGTAAGAGTGACAAGCGGAGTAACCATTTTATGCCATGATTATAGCCGAAGCGTTTTTTGCGATATCGAAGGAATGGGAAATGTTGGTGAAGCAAAAACCACTTGGATCGGCGATAATGTTTTTATTGGCGTGAATGCCACTATTCTCATGGGAGCTCACATTGGAAGCAATAGTATTGTTGGCGCTGGTGCGGTTGTTAGTGGCACCTTCCCTGATGGTTCTGTTATTGCCGGTAATCCCGGGAAAGTGATTATCACGGTTGAAGAAATGTATAAAAAGAGGAAAGATGGCGAACTTCAGGCCGCAAAGCAGATGGCAGTCGAGTTTAAGAAAAAGAATGGTCGATATCCTTCGATTGAAGAGATGACTAATGCTTTTAGTTGGCTTTATATTCCGCATACGCAGGAAAGTATAAGCAAATACCCTGATTTCTTTAAACTAAGTGGCGTAAACAAAAACGTTCTATACAAAAATTTCCTATCTACAAGTCCAGCATTCCAGTCATTTGAGGATTTTTTAGAGTATTGCGAGGAGAAACAGGATTTATGACTAACGACTGCTATGACGATAAACTTCAAGATGTCTGGGCTGCAGAACTAGATATTTTGGATGCTATAGATACCTTCTGTAGAAAACATGATTTGAGGTACTCTATAGCTTACGGAACAATGCTTGGTGCGGTAAGGCATGGGGGGTTTATTCCGTGGGATGATGATATAGATATTATTATGCCAAGGGAAGATTATGAACAATTAATAAAAGTATGGGATATTGACAAACCAGCCGGATTCATTTTGCAAAACAAATTTACAAATTGGGATTTTACACAGAATTTTACAAAAATACGGAAAGACCACACAACGTTTATTCACAACGAATGGGAAAAGCACGTTTCATACCACACGGGAGTATTTATCGATGTTTTCCCAGGAGATAGGGTGGCTCCCGGGAAGATTTCTAGAAAGCTTCAATTGCTTGCATCAGCCATTAATTTGTTATATTCTAGGGGATACACAAGCAAGTCTTCTGGAATACGAGATGTAGTAGAACGCCTTTTTCTCTGCTTTCCTGAGAGATTGAAAAAGGCCTTATACAAAAAGACAAACTCCTACATTCAAAAACATAATAGACTTGAAAAGCAACCACTATTCTTTCCGAATACTATGGAGTGGGCTTATAGACAATATCCAGCGGACATGTTTGATGATTTGAAAGATATTGATTTTGCTGGACATCGATACATGTGTGTTTCTAATACAGATAAGATACTCAAGCTTGATTATGGTGATTATATGACTTTGCCACCGATTGAAGACAGAGTGCTAAAGCATCATCCTATAATAATGGACACGGAACACAGTCTCGATGAAATCGTTTAGTTATCGGCCGGGAGAATGCTCCCAATCTCCCGGTTAATATTTTACCTATAAGTTCACGAGAAAGGAGATAATAACCGTTCATGAACAAACAAGAGTCTGATATCTTACGAACGCTCTTCGCTGAGCCATTCATCAATCAGAGGATCCTTTCGGAGACATCCGGGCACAGCCTAGGCGTGGTCAACCGATCCCTCAAAACCCTGATAGCGGATGGCTATCTAACAGATGATATCCAGCCTACATCAAAAGCTCTTCACGAATACAATACTAAAGCACCGAAGAATGCCATCATTCTCGCTGCTGGCTTTGGTATGAGAATGGTGCCGATTAACCTTTCCACGCCGAAGGCACTTTTGGAGGTAAATGGGGAACCTTTGAT
>AUXO014113644.1_pt1 | contig 15428 bp, 11 predicted proteins | sample 768731 | NCBI WGS metagenome assembly AUXO01 (sample SAMN02715735, study PRJNA202380) | gut metagenome | biome: sheep rumen | host: Ovis aries | place: New Zealand: Palmerston North
ACAGGACTTGAACCTGCACGGTCGCCCACCAGAACCTAAATCTGGCGCGTCTGCCAATTCCGCCACGCCCGCGTACACGAGTCTACGACGAGCCCGCGTAAGCAAAGCCTATTCTAACAAAAGCGGTCGGCATTTTCAATAGCCCGCGTCCTAATTTTTTATCTTCGCCCTCTGTGCGATAAAGAAGTCATCGATATTCTTCATAAGCTCCGCAGGGGGCATGGTCTTAAGCAAATATTTCTCCGGTCGAAGTCCCACCACACTCATGATGGATTCCTTATCGTTTTTCGCCGTCAAAAACATAACCGGGATATCCTTTGTGGAAGGTTCGCTTCGAATCATCTCCAAAACCATCGGTCCGTTTGCCACCGGCATCTCATAATCCAACAGAATCAAATCCACATGTTTTTTTGCCAAAAGCGCAATAGCATTGACACCGGAGTTTGCCATATACACCGAATACTTATCGGACAACCAAAGGCGAAGGGTGCGAAGCATGGTGCCGTCGTCATCCACCACCAAAATATGCTTCTTTTCATCCTTTTGCATGGAATTGTCCACGACTTCGTTTAGCTTCTCCACCAAATCCTTAACGTTTAAGGGCCGAAGGAAATAGCCGGAAGCCACATTCTCCGGGAAAAGCTTCTTTGCGTCAGCAAAATCATCGGGATTTCCCACAAAATAAACCAAAACAACGTCCTCGGAGTTCTCCACCGAATCCTTTAAATAAACCAGTGCCTCTTTCATTTCCGGAACGTCACGGTCCAAATACACCAAAATAATCTGGGGGCGATTCTCCAACTGAGAAAGGGCGCTTAAGGTAGCCAGTACAGTTTCTACCATAAATCCTTCGCCTTCCAAGTTTTTCTTCATGGCATTTACCATGAATGTCTCCGCTGAACTGATTAGTAATACTCTCTTGTTAACCATATCTGTCTCCCTTTATCTAGTTTAGTCCCATTTCTTTAATTTTTTCCATGAGTCCGATTTGGTTTACATCGGACACCAGGGTCTTTATCTCTTCAAAAACCTCTTTATACTCCTTTGGAAGCTCGTAATCCTTTAAGGTGGATACGATGGAATCCGCTCCGTCAAAATCAAAGGCCTCGGCATATTCCCGAAGTGCTGTCATGGCCTCCAAAAACTCCGACTTATCCATTACATCCTTGTCCTTTTTCTCCTCAAAAGAATCCAAGATTTCTTTCATACGAGATCCGATGGATCGATAGGAGTCCAAAAGACTTTGGGTATTAGCCTCGATACCCTTCCGTGCCACTTCGTCGTTTTCGACAGCCTTATCTCCCAATTCCTCCAGACACTTGGCGACTTCCGACAGCTTCTTTGCCCCAATCAATCGGGAAGAGCTCTTTAGGGCGTGAACCAACACCGTATAGTTTTTGAAATCCTTATTCTTCCAATAAGTCTCGATGTCCTGTGCCTTTTTCTTATAACTATGGGCGTATTCCGTTATGACGTTTAAGAAAACCTCTTCGCTGCCGCAAAATTCATAGGCTTCCTTCAGATTTAATTCCTTAATGCTCTGCAGTTTTTCGCAAAGAGGATTGTCACACTGAATCTTTTCGAAGGACTCCTCCTGCAAATCCTCTTCCGTAGCCTGGGTAAAGGTCACCTTTTCCTTCGGCAAAAAGTCTATCATCGTACGCTCTAACAAAATACCGTCCACGGGCTTTGAAAGATAATCCGCAAATCCCGCTTCTAAGTATGTTTCCCGGGCTCCGCTGATGGCATTGGCGGTAAGAGCAATCACCGGAGTATCCGAATTTTGATTCTTCGGAAGTTCCTTCATGCGCTCTAATGTTTCCACACCGTCCATTTCCGGCATACGATGGTCTAAAAAGATCAAATCATATTTTTTCTTTTCCACCTTTTTCAGGCACTCAAATCCGCTTTCCGCGGTATCGATTTTTACCTTCGTGGTTTTAAGAAGGGACTTTATTACCGTGATATTCATGGGAGTATCGTCCACGATTAAAACCTGGGCATCCGGTGCTCTGAATATTTCCTTATAGTTTTCTTCGGAAGCCTCTGATTCATAATCCGTATGATACTCCTCGATGGCATTCCACTTAAGCACCTCCTGGGGCACCTTAAAAGAAAAGGTGGATCCGCCGCCGTATTGGCTTTCTACGGATAACTCTCCGCCCATCAACTCCAAGAGTTTCTTTACGATATTTAAGCCTAATCCCGTTCCTGAAAGGGAACGGTTTCTACCCTCATCGATTCGTTCAAACTGCTGGAAGAGTTTTTCCAAATCCTCTTTTTTTATGCCGATACCCGTATCCTTTATGGAACACAAAAGATTTACGTGGTTCTCATCTGTCTTTTCAAAGTTTAGAGTGTATTGGATTCCACCCTGCTGGGTATATTTCACAGCATTGGATAAAAGATTATTCATAATCTGTTTTATACGGATTTCGTCTCCGTACAAAAGATGAGGCAAAGACGGATCCAAGTGTACCTCAAAGGAAAGGTTCTTCTCCTTTGCCCGAAACTCGTTCATATTTAAAACGTCGTTTACCACATTGGTAAGATCGTATTCCACCGGAGATACTTCTAAATTTCCGCCCTCAATCATGGAGGAATCCAAAATATCATCAATCAGGGCAAGAAGCATTCTCCCGGAACTTCGGATTTCCAGGGCATATCTTCGAATGGCATTTTCCCGGCTCTCACGAAGAATCATCTCATCCATACCAAGCATTGCATTTACCGGCGTACGGATTTCATGGGATATGTTATTTAAGAAATACCGCTTATTCTCTGCAGAAACCTTTTTGATATGCTCCCGTTCTCTTTGCTTTGAAACTTCCATTTCCTTTCCCACATAAAAGTCAATCAAGTAATCCACCAATAGAAGAAAGGGTATGGAAATAAGTGCCACCGTTACGATGATTTGCAGAAACATTTTAAGACTTAAATGGGTAACCAATGCCAGTGGCACGATACCCAAGATCAGTGCCTCTACCACCACGATGCACTTTAACATCCATGCCAAAAGACTGGAGTGCGGTTTCATCTGCTGTTTTTGACTTTCGTTACGTTCCTCTCCCATAAAAACCCCGATAAATCAAGCCATAGTCACTGCTTACTACAAGTTTCACATTATGTTTCACAATTGTGGATAACTTAGTTGGTCGTTCTCTCAACTAGGGAAAAAATCGATTTTATCCCCAAAACCATACCGGACTTATCCACATTTGCACAATTTGTGTATTTGTCCGAATTGTATGAATTTTTCATTTTCAACCTTTAATTATTTGGTTGTCTTAAGAATCAACTATAGGTGTTTTCCTATCTCTTCTAGCATTTTTTCAATAACAACCGGTTTTGTGATAAAGCCGTTCATGCCGGCCTCTTTTGCCTTCTGACGATCCTCCTCGAAGGCATTTGCGGTCATGGCCACGATAGGTGTTTTGGAAACCACCGGGTCTTTTAACTTTCGAATTTCTCTGGTGGCTTCGTAACCGTTCATGGTGGGCATCTGAATATCCATCAAAATCAGATCGATTTCTCCCGGTTTGGCACGCATCATTTCCTCTACCGCCAAGTCACCGTCTTCCACTTCCCGAACCGAAAAGCCGGCCTCCTCCAAAATCTCTCTGGCGATTTCTCGGTTCAAGAGATTATCCTCCACAAGAAGAACATTTCCACCCTTTTTGATGGGGGAGGGCGCAGTCTCCGGTGTCGCATCGGATTTGGACACGTATTCCGTTTCAATCTTATTCGCCACATTTCGATACTGCTGCCGTTTCAAATCAAAGGTGATGATAAATTCGGTACCCACACCCTTTTCACTTTTTACACGGACCGTACCGCCGATCATATCCAAGATATTTTTCGCCAAGGACATTCCAAGACCCGTTCCCTGGATACCGCTTTGGGTGGAAGACTGTTCCCGTTCAAAGGGCTGGAACAATCGTTTTTGGAATTCCTCGGACATACCGATACCGGAATCCTTTACCCGTACCTCATAGCGACTGTAATCCGGAAGCACCGCTTTTTTCTGTGATACGGTTATGGAAACATCTCCGCCGTAAGGGGTGTATTTTACAGCATTGGACACAAAATTAAGAAGCATCTGCTTCATACGAAGCTTATCGCATACAACGGCATCGTCTTTTAATTCCGATAAGTTGATGACATAATTGATATTCTTATCCTGAATGGCACCACCCTCGATGGTCCAGATATCATGGATGAGTTCGGAAATTCGATAATCCTCTTCCAATAACCTGGCACGTCCGCTTTCGATACGGCTCATATCCAGAACATTATTTAAAAGATCAAGCAAGTGCTTGGATGCCACCATAATTTTTCCCAAGCATTCGGACACTTTTTTCTCATCGTCCACATGAACCTGAGCGATCTCCGTATATCCGATAATGGCGTTCATGGGAGTGCGAATATCATGGGACATATTGGATAAGAACATGCTCTTTGCTTCATTGGCATGTTTCGCCTGATCTAGCGCATCTTCCAAGAACTTCTTTTGGCGTTCGTTTTCCTTATATTCTTCTTCCACATTTGCATGACCCAAAATCGCCTTTGTCGGGTCATTTGAAATGCGAACCCACTTTAATACGTAGTGAACCAACTCATTTCCGTCGCCACGAGCCAAGAAACGAATAGCATAACTATCCTTTTTCGATAAGTGATGAATCACGTTTTCCGCCGTCATCAAATCAAAAAGGATGTTTTTATCCTGTGGAGCCACATCTCGCTCCACATAGGATTTGTATGCCTTTTCATAGTCGTTATTGAAAAACTGTTCAAAGGAATTACGGAAACGCTCGGACATATAATCGCTCATTCGAAGAATATCGAAGGCCCCCGCATCCAAATCCACATAGTAACAGGTCTCGTACTCTCCGGCCAAACACTGAATCATCTCCATCTGGCGGGAGTTTTCCAAGGCCAGTTCATCCCCTTTGACACGTAAAAAATCCATGTCGGAGGAATCATCCACACGAAGAAGGGAAAACAGCACCTTTACCGCCACGCCGTTTCGACGTTCCAAGGCGCGATAAACCGCCTTACGATAGGTTCCGAATATCGTAGGATAAGAATATTCAAAAGAATCATTTTTTGAAAGGTAATCTTTAAGATAAGCAATGGTTCCCCTTTCATAGCGCTCTTCACGGAAGGTGTCCGTTACGTTTTCGCAATGCTTACTGTGGAACACACTGTAGGTATCATGATCTTCCATATCGGAGGTGGTAACACCCTCCTCCCTTTTTATAAGATCGATGGTATCATTTTCAAGATCGATAACATATACAAGAATATAATCCCGCATCATGCTGTCGTAGATTTGATTTTTTAATTCGTCCATATCAAACTCTTCCCCTAAAAAAATCAAAACCGAATACGATTTCCCGTAACACTTCTATTTTATCAGATAATTTAACAATTACCAACTTTTCTTTCATGCAAAAGTAATACAAAAAACCACCGACACGGATACCCGCATCGGTGGCTTGAAACATTAAATGTTTTGTAATCTAATCTTTTTCTTATTCGGCAGTCTTTTCAGCATACATAAAGTACTTGTTCTGGTTCAATGACGCATAAACACCCTTTACGTTTGGCTTCTGAAGATAGATATCGTTGTAGTAGTAAAGCGGAACGATTGCACCGGTTTCCATTAACATATCTTCTGCCTGGTGCATTAAATCAACACGCTTAGCAAAGTCTGTCTCTGTGTAGATCTGGTTGATTAAAGCATCGTACTCATCCCACTTCGGAGCAGAAGCGCCTGTCGCGGTACCAAGCTGTGTATCGTTGTTTCCGCCGCCTGAGAGCCACATTTCAAGCATGTTGATCGGATCGTTAAAGTCTGCAATCCAACCGTTACGAGCGATGTCGTAGTTACCTGCTTTTCTGTCCTCTAAGAATACGTTCCACTCTTCGGTTTCGATATTAACTTCGATTCCCAAAGCGCCCCAGTCCTGCTGGATGCACTGTGCGATAGCTTCATGACCTGTACCTGAGTTTGTAAGGTAAGTAACGGAAAGTGCCGGAGAAATGGTGTATCCACCGTTTCCGTCATCTTCAAAGCTGTATCCACAATCTTCTAACAAAGCTTTTGCTTCTTCAACTTTCTCAGCACCGGTCTTGGTTGCATCATAGTAACCGAAATCAGATGCTTCAAATACGCCACCGTTACCGTCAGCCATTCCGTCCGGAATGAAGGTATCAGCAGGAACCTGTCCTGTCTGTCCAACGGTATCTACGATGTACTGACGATCGATTAAGAGCGAAAGCGCCTGTCTCATCTTTGCAGCCTGCTCAGCGGTTAAGCCGTCGAACATCTTAGAACCTACGTTGAAGCATACATAGTAAGTTCCCAATGTATCAATAATGTTAAATTCAGGATTGTCTAAAAGGTTTCCAACTTCATCTGTAGGAACAGTGTCAGCGAAATCCAAATCTCCTGCATTGTAAGCAGCATAGATAGCTGTATCATCTGCAGAAAGCATGAACTCTAACTTCTCAAGCTTAACATCGTCAGCTCTGTAGTAGTACGGGTTCTTTACGTAAACCATAGATTCTTCATGGTTCCATGTATCAAGAGTGAATGCACCGTTAGATACAAATCCTGCTTCCTGAGCCCAGGCACCCGGTGTAGTTCCATCCGGATTAGCTTCTTCAACACCCTTCTGATATACAGGAAGGTAGGTTGGGAATGCAACTAAGTCAAGGAAGTATGCACATGGGCTAACAAGCTTAACCTGTAAGGTGTAGTCATCAAGTGCTTCTACCTGAAGTGTACCGTCATCGTTTGTAGCGATCGGTGTAAACATGTAAGCATAGTCAGCTGCGGTTTCCGGTGCAACTGCACGGTTCCAGCTGTAAACAAAGTCATTTGCGGTTAACTCTTCACCGTTTGACCACTTAGACTCGATTAACTTAAATGTATAAGTAAGTCCGTCTTCAGAGATTTCCGGTTCACCGTCAGAAAGTGCCGGCTGTAACTGGCTGTTCTCATCATAAACATAAAGTCCTACGAATGAGTTAACAGCAAGGCAAGCGCCATCAACAGAAGAGTTGAGGGCCGGATCAAGATAGCCCGGTTCAGAAGCTAAGTTGATTCTCAAGGTTGTTGTGTCTGTGCTTGTAGTAGAAGCTGTAGCGTTTTCAGAGCCGCTCTTTGCGTCTTTGTTTCCGCCGCATGCAGCAAGTGAAACTACCATAGCACAAGCAAGAAGTGTTGCGATAATTTTCTTCATAACTGTTTCTCCTTTTTCTTTATTATTTATTTTAAACCGAGTATGAAGTCACTCGACCTAAAACCAACAGTGATTATTTGTTCCAGCAAGCAACGAAATGTCCGTCACCTCGTTCGGTTAACGGTGGCATTTCCATAGCGCATTTTTCCGTAGCATACTGACATCTGGTACGGAATGGGCATCCGCTCGGCATGTTAAGCGGGCTTGGAACATCTCCCTCTAAAATGATTCGCTTACTGTTTCTGGCCGTCTCCGGATCCGGAATCGGTACTGCAGAAAGCAAACTTAAAGTATACGGATGTATTGGGTTATCGTTTAATTCGTCTGCGTCCGCAATTTCCATCAGACGTCCCAAATACATAACCGCAATTCGGTCGGATATATGGCGTACTACCAAAAGATCGTGGGCAATAAACAAATAAGCCACACCCAACTTCTCCTGGAGTTCTTCAAACATATTAACCACCTGTGCCTGGATGGACACATCAAGTGCAGATACCGGTTCATCACATACGATAAACTTCGGATTTACTGCCAAAGCTCGAGCGATTCCGATTCTCTGGCGCTGTCCGCCGGAAAACTCATGAGCATAACGCATGGCGTGCTCTGCATTTAATCCAACGGTTTCCATCAAAGATAAAATCTTTTCACGGCGCTGCGCCTTAGAAGAATATAATTTATGAACATCTAAAGGTTCACCGATAATATCCTCAACCGTCATTCGAGGATCCAATGAAGAATAGGGATCCTGGAATACCATCTGCATCTGCTTTCTGTACGGATGCATGTCCACATCGATTTTCTGTTCACTGTCGAAAAGAACATCTCCGTCAAATACGATACGTCCGCCTGTAGGCTGATACAAACGAAGAAGCGTACGTCCTACAGTGGTTTTACCACATCCGGACTCTCCGACGAGACCTAAGGTCTCACCGGGTTTAATGGCAAAGGATACATCATCCACTGCCTTTAAAGTAAGCTTTTTAAAGCCTTCCTTTACCGGGAAATATTGTTTTAAATGTTCTACCTCAAGGAGGTATTTTTCTTCACTCATCTTATGCCTCCTTACCGTCAAACATTTCTTTTACGTTCATCCAACAACTTGCCAAGTGGCTGTCCGAAATACGAAGTTCCTCCGGAACCTCGGAAAGACAAATCTTCATGGCCTCATCACAACGAGGGCAGAATGCACATCCCTTTGGCATATTTAAAAGGTTAATGGGTGTTCCTCCGATAGGAACCAACTTTTCGCCCATGTTATCAAGTCTCGGGATGGAACGAAGAAGTCCCTTTGTATATTCATGTGCCGGATGATAGAAAATATCATCTGCGGTACCGCGTTCGCAAACACGTCCGCCGTACATAACGATAATCTCATCACACATGGAAGCGATGACACCAAGGTCATGGGTTACCATGATAATAGCCATACCAAGCTTTTCCTGTAACTCTTTCATGAGGTCCAAAATCTGTGCCTGAATGGTAACATCAAGTGCGGTAGTCGGCTCATCCGCGATTAAGATATCCGGTTCGCAGGCCAAAGCCATAGCGATCATATCACGCTGTCTCATACCGCCGGAATGCTCATGTGGATACTGTTTTAAACGCTTCTCCGGATCGTTTACACCAACCAAAGTAAGAAGTTCCACGGCACGCTCTTTTGCTTCGGCCTTGGTTTTATTGGTATGAAGCATAATAGCTTCTTCCAACTGATATCCTACGGTAAACACCGGGTTTAAGGAAGTCATGGGATCCTGGAAAATAATGGAACACTTACTTCCGCGGAAGGACTGCATTTCCTTTTCGGAAAACTTTGTAATGTCCTGTCCTTTATATTTCACCTCGCCCTCGGTAATTCTACCGGTTTGAGCCAAAATCTGCATAATGGAATATGCGGTAACGGATTTTCCGGAACCGGATTCACCAACGATTCCCAATGTCTTTCCCGGTTCTAAGGAAAAAGACACACCGTTAACAGCCTTTACCTCACCCACATCCGTAAAAAAGCTTGTGTGGAGGTTATTTACTTCTAATACGTAATTCTTATCTGACATGATATCCTCCTAATCAAGCTTTGAATCGAAGGCGTCGCGAAGTCCGTCGCCTAAAAGGTTCAAGGCAAGTACAATCAAACAAATAACCACTGCAGGGATAACCAAACGTTGTGGATATGACTGCATGGCAGCTCTTGCATCATTGGCAAGAGATCCGAGGGACGAAAGGGGTACGGAAACACCGAGTCCCAAGAAACTTAAGTAGCTCTCCGTAAAGATTGCTGACGGAATCTGTAATGCCGTGGTAATAATAATTACGGATAAGCAGTTGGGTAAAATATGTGTTTTTAAAATTCTGCGGTTGGATGTACCGATACATTTTGCCGCCAACACATATTCATTATTTTTAATGGTAAGAATCTGACCACGAATCAGTCGTGCCATACCTACCCAGTACAAAAGGCCGAATACGATAAACATGGAAATCATGTTGGAACCCAGTTTTGCCAACACCGTTCCTTCAAAAAGCGCACCCAAACGTTCCTTAAATACTACGGAAAGCAAAATGATAATTAACATATCCGGAAGTGAATATATGATATCCACGATTCGCATCATAATAAGATCCACTCTTCCGCCGAAGTATCCGGCGATAGATCCGTAAATGATACCGATAATAACTACCATGACAGCAGCTACGACGCCGACTGCCAAAGAAACTCTGGTACCGTAGATTACACGAATGAAGTAATCACGTCCAAGTCCGTCGGTTCCGAATAAATGGGGGAATAGCTTCTCTCCTGTCTTATCCATGTAAGCCTGTTCTCTGGCAGAATATTCCATCATGCCAAGATTTGCACTACCCTTATCACGAACACCGTCTACGGTAATAATCTGATCATAGGAATAAGGTACAAATGCAGGTGCCACCAAAATAATAAGAACAATCAAAAGCAAAACCACGATACTTGCCATAGCAAGAGGGTTTTTGCGAAGTCTTCTCATACCGTCTTTAAAGAAGGTGGTGGACTCTCCCATTACGTCCTGCTGACGCTTTTCATCTTCCGTCGCCTTCTCAAAATTAGCGGAACTAAATTTAGAAAGATCGATTTGTGCAGAAAGGAAGTTTTTCTTTAAGTTTGCGTTATCCAATTTCTGCTCCTCCTAGTCTAATTTAATTCTCGGGTCAACGAGTTTGTAAACAATATCTGTAAGTAAGTTGGCGATTACCATTAAAATCGCAAGGAAAATCGTTACCGCCATGATGACCGGATAGTCACGGTTATTAATGGAAGTAACAAATACGCTTCCCAATCCACCGATGGTAAAGATGTTTTCTACTACCATAGATCCGGTAAGAATATATGCAACCATTGGTCCCACATAAGTGATAACCGGAATCAAAGCATTTCTTAAAGCATGAACAAAAATAACTTTTACTCTTGATACACCCTTTGCTCTGGCGGTACGCACATAATCCTGATTTAATGCATCAAGCATTGACGTCTTAGTCAAACGTGTGATGTATGCCATAGGATATACCGAAAGTGCGATAACCGGCAAAATGTAGTTTGGATTACTTGAAGACCATACCGGAATCAATGAAAGCTTCAAACAAAATACCAAAAGCAGCAATGTCGCCAATACGAAGGACGGCATGGCCGTTCCCAATGTGGTAAAGAAGACTATCAGTCGATCCGGAAGTTTGTTTCTCGTCAGTGCCGCGATGGAACCTAAGACGATTCCGATTACAATGGCAACAGCCGCCGCTCTTCCTCCCAGTTTTGCGGAAACCTGGAACTTTGACCATATATCGGTCCAGATATCACGACCGGAGTGGAGGGAAATACCCCAGTCTCCATGTAAGAGATTTGTCATATATAACACATATTGCTCGCCTAATGGTTTATCCAAATTGTAACGAGCTTCCAATGTAGCGATAACCGCTGCAGATGTGGCCTTTTCTTTATTGAAGGGACCACCGGGAATTGCATTCATCGTAAAGAATGTGATTAATGTAATAATCCAAACGGATACGATAGCAAGTAAGATTCGCTTTGTGATGTATTTTGTCAAAACACACACACTCCTTTACACAAAAATTTTCATACTTTCCAGTTTTAAACTGCCGCCGCTTTAGTGGGGTAAAGTATAAATCTGAAAAAGACGTACAGATGTCGCTCATCTGTACGTCTTTGTACTCTTAAACAAACTAACTTTTCAAATAAATGTATACTAGTTTTGCCTACAAGCAACACTAATATTATAAGTCACTCACGTGAAAAAGCAATTTACATTATTGCACCAAATTCATTTTTATGATGAATAAATGCTCAACTATTCATTTTAAACAACAAAATAATAAGTCCGATGGCTGCCGCAAAAATCACGGCATAGATTAACACAAGGACTAGGGAAGCGCCCATGGCACCAAAGACATAGGCTTTTCTATCCTCTTTGGAAAACTCCTGCGCCTTTGCAGGCTTTTCCTTTTTGTCGAAACGACGACCGAAAAGCGTCCCCATAAAGGAAGGCTTTTCAATCATGCTCATATCGGCAATCACTCGATTGTCATCTTTAAACTCATTCTTATTTGTCATATAAGTGGCACACTACATAATGTCCCGGTTCTACTTCTCTTTGAACCGGAGCCTCACATTTACAACGCTCGGTACAATACTTACATCTGGTATGGAACTTACATCCTTCCGGTGGATTTGCCGGAGAAGGAATGCTTCCTTCCAAGATCACACGATTCATCTTAGACTTCGGATCCGGAGTCGGAATCGCAGAGAAAAGTGCCTTGGTATACGGATGAAGCGGATTCTTAAAGATATCCTTTGTGTTTCCGTACTCTACCAAATTACCCAAATACATAACACCAACCGCGTCGGAGATATGCTCTACTACGGAAAGATCATGAGAAATAAACAGATAAGAAAGATTTCTTTCTTCCTGAAGTTTATTCAAAAGGTTAATAATCTGCGCCTGGATGGATACGTCCAAAGCGGATACCGGCTCATCGCAGACTACAAATTCCGGATTAAGTGCAAGTGCACGGGCAATACAAATTCTCTGACGCTGTCCGCCGGAAAACTCATGAGGATAACGGGTCTTATGGAAAGGTTGTAATCCACATTCATCCATAACATGATCCACATAATCTTCGTAAGCATCCTTTGTTACAATGCCATGCTCTTTTACTGCCTCACCGATGATTTCTCCAACCGGAAGACGAGGTGACAAAGAAGAAAACGGATCCTGGAAGATGATCTGCATCTTTGTACGAAGATTTCTTAATTCTTTGTTGGAAAGGTCATAGATTTCCTGTCCGTTAAACAATACGCTACCACCGGTTTTCTCACCGTTTAAGCGAAGGATGGTACGACCTGTGGTGGTCTTTCCACATCCGGACTCACCAACGAGTCCCATGGTGGTTCCGCGTTTTAACTTAAAGGTAACACCGTCTACCGCTTTTACGTGTCCGGTTACCTGATTAAACATACCGCCCTTAATGGGGAAATATTTCTTTAAGTCAGTGACTTCCAAGATATTCTCATTATTTGACATCTTCTGCCACCTCCTTATCATTCTTTGCAGCCATGGAAGCGATTGCCATAAGCTCTTTGTTTACTTTCTGTGCAGCTTCTTCTTTATGCTCTTCATAGTAGCGATAGCAGCTTACCACATGGGTATCGGACAAATGAATTTCGCCCGGATATTCACCCTTGCAGCACTCTAAACACATTTCACAACGATCTTTAAAGTAGCAGTAATCCGGCATATTTACCGGGTTCGGAACCTTACCCGGAATAGAGTAAAGCTCATCTACTTCTTTACCGACTACCGGCTTTGAAGCCATAAGTCCCAAAGTATACGGGTGCGCCGGATGGTAGAAGATTTCTTCTGCAGTACCTTTTTCTACGATACGTCCCGCATACATAACTACAACGTAATCAGCCATTTCTGCGATAACACCCAAGTCGTGTGTAATAAGCATAATGGATGCGTTAATCTTATCTTTTAATTCACGAAGCAAGTCCAAAATCTGAGCCTGAATGGTAACATCAAGTGCTGTGGTAGGCTCATCTGCGATGATTACGCGTGGATGACAAGCAAGTGCCATAGCGATCATAACACGCTGTCTCATACCACCGGATAATTCGTGAGGGAACATCTCTGCAACGCCGGTAGCATTTGCAATACCTACAAGCTCTAATGCTTCGATGGTCTGCTTACGAATTTCTTCTTTGGTCTTTCCTTTTCCTTCATGAAGCTCGATAACTTCATCTACCTGATCTCCGATACGAAATACAGGATTTAAGGAAGTCATAGGCTCCTGGAAGATCATGGAAATCGCGTTACCGCGAAGGTCCTGCATGATTTCCTGCGGTGTCTCTGCAATGTTATATGCCTTTTCTCCACGGTTTAAGCGGATTTCACCGTCTACGATCTGTCCCTGTGGGCGCTGTAAGAGCTGCATCAAAGATAAAGAAGTAACAGACTTACCGCATCCGGATTCTCCTACGATACCTACGGTCTTACCGATGGGCACGTTAAAGGATACACCGTCCACAGATTTTACGGTTCCTGCATCCGTAAAGAAATATGAATGCAAATTATCAAATTCCACCGCATTGTTCTTATCATGCATGGTGGTTAAATATTCGTTTTCATCAACGTTTTTTCTCTTACGCTTCTTTTCGTACTCACCCATGATTCGGCGGTTTTCTTTGGAAATTCTTCTTGATTCCCTAGCGGAGAGATATCCGTTTTTTTCCTTTGCCATTTTAAATACCTCTTATCTATTCATTCTCGGGTCGAATGCATCGCGTAATCCGTCTCCCACAAAGTTAAATCCAAGTACCGCTACAAGTAAGCAGATACCTGCCGGGATCCATACGAACCAATAGTGTGTCATAACAAATGCATTATTAACATCGTTAATAATATTTCCCCATGAAGCAAATGGGAACTTAACACCCAGACCTAAGAAAGAAAGGGTTGCTTCGGTAATGATTGTGGAACCTAAGCTCATGGTTGAAATAACAATAAGCTGAGGAATAACGTTCGGAATCAAATGCTTAAAGATACGTTTTCTTACGCTTAACCCGGTAGCCTCTGCAGCGGTCATGAATTCCTGTTCTCTTAAGGAAAGAATCTGACCACGTACCATACGGGCAACTCCCGGCCATCCTAAGAAACCGAGGATTAACATTAAGAAAAGCATACGCTTCTGGGGTTCCACTCTCATTCCGTCCATAGCAGATCCTAAGATAATAATCAAAGGAAGAGACGGGATACAGTAGAATACATCCACGATACGCATGATTAAGTTATCAATCCAACCACCGAAGTATCCGGACACACCGCCTAAGACGATACCGATCAATACTTCGATAAACACTACGATAAATCCGATGATAAGAGAAACTCGACCACCGTACATCAAACGGGTAAGCATATCCATACCGTTGGTATCAGTACCCAAAAGATGCTCTTTGGAAGGTGATGCATAGGTATCATAGACGTAAGTCTCTTTTGCCTTCATTACATTCCACATCTGTTTGGTAGCTTCATACTCTATGGCAAACTCGGTATCTTCACCGTTTTCATCCGCAAAGGTAAATGTTTCTTTCTTTGAATCGATAGCCTCACCGATGGCTTCTTTAAAGTCACGAGAGATTTCAATATCGTTTGCGGAAGCGGATACAACAAAACGGCTGATATAAGCAACCACTTTACCATCAGCTTCCACATCTCCGTCTTCGGATAGGGTATATGCCACTCCGTCAGCTTCAAACTCAGCCGCACCGCCTACAAATGCATCAAGTGCTGCTACGGACGCATCAAAGGAAAGAGCATCTCCTTCCGCATTAATAATATCTTTGGAAGCAACAGCGATTAAAGCTCCGTTTTCGGATACCTTTACATAATCATCGCTTACGTATTCCAAAGTATAAGTTACATCTTTATAAGTAAAGCTTTCTTCCTTTTTGCCGGAAGCCAACAAAAACTGAGCCTGCAAAATGGAATCGAATTTCGCATCTTCTTTTACGATGTAGCGAAAATCCTCATTCTGAACAACGCCGGCATAGACCTTTTTCTGATCCTCATATTTGTAGAACTGCTGGTCCTGTGAATAAGGGCTAATGAGTCCTCCGATAAAGGAGAAAATAAACAT
>AUXO016043716.1_pt1 | contig 15428 bp, 20 predicted proteins | sample 768731 | NCBI WGS metagenome assembly AUXO01 (sample SAMN02715735, study PRJNA202380) | gut metagenome | biome: sheep rumen | host: Ovis aries | place: New Zealand: Palmerston North
TTTTTCCCTGCAAGTCTTTGAATCGCATTATTGCGTTTGTAGTCTTGACGTGCTCTGTAAATTTCTAATCTGTTTAATGGCATTTATTGCTCCTTTTTTGCGCATAATAAAAACCCTAAAAAAAAAATTTTTTGTTACTAATTTTGAAAAAAATATTGCATTAACTTTTTGACCATAGGTTTAAAGTAATGTCGTTAAGCTTTAGTCTTTTTTGTTCAAATCAGGTTTTCTTGCAGCGGTTACTTCGTCTATTTTTTTCACCGGTGTTGTATGAGGACTTGCCAATATGTATTCAGGATTATTTTTGCATTCGTTTGCAATTTTTATCATAATATCGACAAATTCATCTAATTTTTCTTTCCCTTCGGATTCTGTAGGTTCAATCATCATTGCTTCATGAACAATTAAAGGGAAATAAACCGTTGGCGGATGAGTGTTTGAATCCATCAAGGCCTTTGCAATATGCAGTGTAGAAACACCGTTTTCGTGTTTTTGTTTTTCTCCTGTTATTACAAATTCGTGCATACAAGGTTCATCGTATGGTAAGTCATAATATTTTTTTAATTTTTCTTTCAAATAGTTTGCGTTTAATACTGCGTTTTCACTAACATTTTTTAATGAATTTCCCATCATTAAAATGTAGCAATATGCTCTGACCAGAACAGAAAAATTACCATAAAAATCTTTCACACTTCCTATTGAATGTTTTATATCATAGTTTCTGAAATATTTTCCGTCTTTAAAATCAATAATCGGAGTTGGCAAATAATCTTTTAATTTTTCATTAACGCAAACCACTCCGGCTCCGGGTCCACCTCCTCCGTGTGGAGTTGAAAATGTTTTGTGAAGGTTCAAATGTACAACGTCAAACCCCATAAGTTTTGGATTTGTATAGCCCATGATAGCATTAAAATTTGCTCCGTCATAGTATAAAAGCGACCCGTTTTTATGCATTAATTCAGAAATTTCTTTTACCCCTTCTTCAAAAATGCCTAAAGTGTTAGGGTTCGTCATCATAATCGCTGCAACATTTTCATTCAAAACTTTTTTTAATTCTTCAATATCAACTTGACCTTTGGAATTTGATTTAATTTCAACAGTATCAAATCCTGCCATCTTTGCACTTGCCGGATTAGTTCCGTGAGCAGAGTCAGGAATAATAACGATTTTTCTGTCTTGACCGATGGTTTGGAAATATTTTTTGATAATCATCATTCCGGTCATTTCCCCGTGAGCGCCGGCAGAAGGCTGAAGGGTAATTCCGTCCATTCCCGTAATTTTCAATAACATTTCCCCAAGATTATACATAAGTTTCAGTGATCCCTGAGCCATATCATCAGAAACATTCGGGTGTATGTTGAATCCTTCTAAAGCTGATAAAAATTCATTAACTTTCGGATTATATTTCATTGTACAAGAACCTAAAGGATAAAATCCCTTTTCAATACAAAAATTTCTATCAGATAGTTCTTTATAGTGACGCATAACTTCTAATTCAGAAACTTGAGGAAGTCCCACTTTTCCTTGTCTTAACAAATTAGAAGGTAAAAAATCAATTTTATCGGTTTTTTCAGTTAAATTTATTCCGTCAGTTCCGTTACTTTTTTCAAAAATAGTTTTCATTTTAACCCCTTAAATAATTCCCTGTCTTGCTAAATCCTTTTTGATTTTATCCAAACCGGATTGAATAATTCTTGAAATTCTCGATTGAGAAATGTCAAATTCGTCAGCAATTTCTCTCAATTTTTTCTCTTTAAAAAACTTTTGTTCAATAAGTTCTTTTTGTCTTGGAGGAAGTTTTTCCATCGCATCCAAAATTCCTTGTTTTAATTCCCCGAATTCAATAGATTCTTCAGGGTTTCTGTCTTTGGACTTAATTTGAGTAGGAACTTCGGCGCTTTGCAATTCATCAATGGATAAAATATTTTTGTAAACATCCGCTCTTAATTCTGCTTGATCAGTTTCGGATTCAATGTCGGATTCTTCCTTGTTTTTCATTGTATACCATTTATAGCGCCGGCGAACTTCGTTTCTTATTGCCCATTTTATTGCAGTTGACAGATAAGTATTGTTATACTTTTCAGGCGGATTATGCTTAAACAGTATATAAAGAGCGTGAGTTCCGATATTTATAAGTTCGGGTAATTCAATAAGATGCGAATTCGAAAACCTTTGGTACTCAACTTTTGCAATAATTTCTATTAACTGTTTGTAATCTCTTAACTGGATATTTATATCTATAGACATAATTTTAAAATAACCCTGAAGCTTGCCTCGTTTACATAGTATCAGAAAAAATTTAAAATTACCAAAATTGTTATATTTCGTTAAGTTTAATAATTTTTACAATTTTTTACAATTTTGCCTGATATAAAATGATATGCTAATTTGTAGATGAAAAGGGAGAGAAATGAAAAATATTGTAATTTATACTTCGCAAAAATCATCTCCGGTTGCTGAGATTTTGAATTCAATCGAGGAATCTGAGATTAGATTGGAAGATTCTCACAATCTTAAAGATTACGAAGTTTTAAACCCATCTTTAATTGTTATAGATGATATAAATTTGGCAGATACATTTGCTGTTACAAAATTCAAATTCCCGATATTATTTATCGGTGAAAGTTTTAAATCATATACAGTCAGAGCTGTAGCATATGATTATGTTAAGTCTTTAGCTGATAAGGATGAAATTTTAATTCGTGCAAAAAACCTATTAAGAATTCGTGATTTGAGAGATAAATTAAAAATGCTGTCAACAACTGATGAATTAACAGGTTTGCATAACAGAAGATATTTATTGGAACGTATGGATCAAGAAATTTCCCGTTCAAAACGTTACGGAACTCCGTTATCTTTGTTAATGTTTGATTTAGACTTTTTCAAAGTCGTAAATGATATTTACGGTTATGAATGGGGTGATGTTTTATTAAAATCTATTGCTGATAAATTAAAACAAGTAATAAGAAAAGAAGATATTTTAACCCGATACGGAGATGAAGAATTTGTTGTAGCGTTGCCAAATACTACAGAAGATAACGCATTTTTATTTGCGGAAAGATTCAGAAAAGAAGTTGAACGTATGGAATTTATTCCTGCAGGAGAAGAAGAACGTCATCCGATTACAATTTCGGGCGGAATTTCAACATTCCCTTGTATAAAAGACAGTGAAGAAGATGCAAATACTATTATAAGATACGCTGAACACGCGTTGTATAATGCAAAAAAACGCGGTAAAAACAAAATTATACAATTCTCTCATCTTGATTTGGGAGAGTAATATAATAAAAAAATTCCTTTCTGAACACTTACATAGTGTAAATCTGGTTAATCAGGCGGTTTCTAAACCGCCTTTTTGTTTTGCTGTTTTACACGCTAATACTAAACAGCAAATCTGAAATAAACCAAATCCCCGTCTTGTACAACGTAGTCTTTACCTTCTAATCTTGTAACACCTTTTTCTTTACAAGCAGGATAAGAACCGTATTTTACAAAATCTTCGTACGGAGTAATTTCCGCTCTGATAAAACCTTTTTCAAAATCTGTATGAATAACTCCTGCTGCTTGGGGAGCTTTTGTTCCTTCTGTTATTGTCCATGCACGGACTTCTTTTTCGCCTGCTGTTATAAATGTGCGAAGTTTTAGCAGGCTATATACCGATTTAATCATTCGATTAATCCCGCTGTCTTCAATTCCTAAATCTTTTAAATATTCTTGTGCTTCTGCTTGTCCCAAATCCGCAAGTTCTTCTTCTATTTTTGCGGAAATTATAACCATTTTTGCGCCATGTGTTTTTGCGTATTCATCAACTTTTTTTGTATAATCATTTCCTTCTTTTAAATCGTATTCAGAAACATTTGCACAATATATGACAGGTTTTGTTGACATTAAATTCAATGTTTTTGCCAGTTTTAATTCATCGTCTTCAAAATGTTCGGATAAATTTATAAATGAACATCCTTGCAAAAGTTCATTTAATTTTGTTAAAACGTTATTTTCTAAAATTGCATCTTTATCCCCGCCTTTTACGGATTTCAAAATCCTTGCCTGACGACGTTCAATAGAAGCCATATCAGCTAATGCAAGTTCGGTGTTAATAACTTCAATATCGCTTAACGGGTCGACTTTTCCTTCAACGTGAATAGTGTTTGGGTCATCAAAACATCTGACAACTTGAATTATGGCATCAACCTCTCTTATGTTTTGTAAAAACTGATTCCCCAATCCTTCACCTTTGCTTGCGCCTTTTACAAGCCCTGCAATATCTACAAATTCAATTGCTGTGGGGATAATATTATTTGTTTTACACAATTTTGCAAGTATCGGGAGTCTTTCATCCGGAACTTCCACAACTCCGATATTAGGTTCAATTGTACAAAACGGATAATTTGCACTTTGTGCGTTTCTTGTACTTGTTAAAGCGTTAAATAATGTTGATTTTCCAACGTTAGGTAATCCTACTATCCCTGTTCTTAGCATATTTATATTCCTTCTTTTGCTGAATTTCTTTTATCATAGCGCAAATCCGGTTTCAAATTAAAAAAATATTAACTTTTGTTACAAAATGTAGTTTCATGTTTAAACTTTTGGCAATTTTTGACCGAAATAATACTTTGTAAACATGGGGACACGGGGTTCTCAAGGGCGGATGATATATGGAAAAAGATTATGAAATGATTACCGTAAAAGGATATATTGAAATCCTTGATCAGGAATCACGACAGCAACAGGAAATCGAAAAAATAATATCTGACCGTTATACAGTTAAACAAAGACACAATACAGCGGTTAAGATTATGGAAAACTTATTAGAACAATAAAATTTGGGGAAAAGGAGAATATAAAATGAAAAAAGATTTATTAACAGTAAGAGATTACAGCTACAGAGTTGAAGAAATCGGATATTATGAATCCGGATGCGTAAGTGCAAAAGATTATGCAACTGATGTTTCAAAGCAATTACGTCAAAAAATTACAGCCACTTCTCCATTAATGACAGTCAATGATTTTGCTCAAGAACTTTTGAATTCTCAATATGAAAAAGAAGAATCTAAAACCAATTCTGCAATTGAAAAAAGATTGCAAGCAAAAGAAAGAATTGAAAAAGCTTCATAATAATTTGTAAATGATTTTCAATTTATTTTATATTTAAGTTTTTCCAAAAACTTTTCCAAAATCCTTTTTGATTATTTTCGTGCAGAATCGGGGCGCTGTCGTAAAATTTTTTGTAATTATTTATAATATTTTGCGGTAAATCTTCTCCGTTTCCCAAAGTTTGAGATAAGAATTCGATATAATCATCTTGTTCTTGTTTATATAAAGAATCTTTAATTCTCAAATCTTCATCAGCTTCATAATGTATCAGTGCGTGATAAGCCGCAATTAAACTCTCATCCTGAACATCTTTGGGATAAGACAACAAAGCCTGTCGTACCGAAATATTTCCGACACGCACCATAGCTAAAAGTCGCGCAACTTTTTTTCTGTTATCAATTTCTTCAGGCATTATTTTACAAGAAGTTCAATTGTTTCTTTTTCAACAAATCTGACCATATCAGCAGTATTACCATCAAAAAAGTAATCAGTAAATTCTTTCATCATGCTCAAAGCCATTTCTCTTTTATCCATTGTGGTTTTATAGAAAAACTTTTTGCCTGATTTATAACGAACAAGAATACTTTTTGCAACTAATCTGTCCATAACGGTTTTAATTGTTGTGTATGCGCGGTTAAGTCCGTTTTTTGCAAGTTCATTAACTACGTCTTGGATTGAAATTTCAGCATCTTCATCAACTGAAGTTATATTCCAAAATGAATTTAAAATTTCTATTTCTAAAGATCCGCAAACCATATTTTCTCCTAATTAATTTTTAACTACTAACATTGTAATATAAAATAAAAATTTTACAAGTTATTTTACAAAAAATTTACAAAAAATTTATATTACAATTCCGATATAGCTAAAGAAAGGGAATTAATAACATCAGGATCCCATTTTATACCGGACTCTTCTTTCAGAATTGCCAGTGCATTTTCTTTAGACATAGCTTTTCTGTAAGGTCTGTCTGAGATCATGGCACAGTATGCATCTGATACCGCAATAATTCTTGATCCAAGCGGGATAGATTGTGCTTTTAATCCTTCAGGAGAACCTGAGCCGTCATATCTTTCGGTTTGGTATGTAATATAGGGAACTACTTCTGATAGGAAGTTAATATTCATCAAAAGGTTAACACCGACATTTGTGTGGTTTTTAATCTTTTTGAATTCTTCTGCAGAAAGTTTGCCGTTTGTAGCAAAAAGTTTTTCCGGCAGAGTAATTTTTCCGATATTTTGTAATAATGCGGAATAATAAATAAGGTCTGTAGTTTTTTCGTTTAGGCCGAGTTTGTTACATATTTTTCTTGCTAATTTTGCGCTGTTTCTTGAATGAGAAACGGTATATTGCCCTTTAAAATCAACCGCATTAGCTAAAGCTTCAACAAAATTCTGCTGATAATCGCACAAATCGCCGATTAATGCGGTTAATTCGCCTCTTAAGGATTTTAGTTCAAATTCTGATGTTTCAGGATTTTCAATTTTTTGCTGAGAGATATCAATAACTTTTTGGAGGGTAATTGTTGTTCCCAAAAGGTTAGCAATACTTATAACAAGCTCAGAAAAGTTTTCATCCAACTGTTTTGATGATTTTATTTCTATAATACCGATTACGCTGTTAGAATTTCTTATAGGAATCCCTATAAAGTTATTTTTTTGTAAAACATCATCATTTATAAAATCTTCCGTTTCAAAAACAGAATCGGAATTATCATCAGAGGAATTTCCGATTAGAGTTAAATTTTTATCTTTAATAAAATAAATCTTACAGCATTCTGTTTCAATCATTTGTACAATAGATTTTGCAACAGAAGAGTAGATTGCCTGTTCTTCCTTTTCGTTAAAATTCAACACACACAATGTATTTTTAGATGAGTAAATGTCGATTAATTCTGATAACTGGTTAGTCAGGCGCTCTTTTTTATTGGATTTTATACTGATTTTTTTTGCCAAATCCTGTGATATCAAATCTTGAGATAAAAAATCTCCCAGATTCAGAGCAAACATTTCAGCCATCGGATCATTTTCCACAAAATAATCAGACTGTCCGAAAAGAGATATACCGGTTTGCTTTCTGTCTTGTTTATCCATTTCTTTTCCTTTTTTAAGTTTATAAGCCTTCTTATCTTGACTATCGGATAAAATTTAAAAAACTTTAATCACTTGTAAAAAATCCTCCATTTGGAGGAGAAAAGTAAAATTTTTCAGAATTAATACTTTTAGTTTATAAAGATAAATTGTAAATTTATCTTAGTGAGTATATACATAAAGTTACTCTTGTAATAAAATGTTTAAAAAAAGAGGAAATTATATGAAAAAATCTTTAGGTTCTTTTATTATATTGACGGCTGTTTTATGCGGAAATATTGTGTTTGCGGATTTTCGCCAGCATTTTGATTTAGGTCAGAACTATCTTTCGCAATACCAATATTCTGCTGCGATTACTGAATTTAAAAGCGCCTTAAGAATAAACTATATGGATAAATCCGCAAGAATCGGGCTTGTTAATTCATATTTAGCACGCGGGGTTGATTATGCAAATAAAGATAAAAACTATTCAAAAGCGGCGGATGATTTTCGTTCGGCATTATTTTATCTGAAATATTATCCTAATCAGGGTGATGTTCAAAATTCCGCGCAAGCAATTTCGCAGGTAAGTTCAAACCTTGAAAAATGTTTAGAGGCGTTAAAGTTTGATTTTTCTTCAAAAAACAGATTTTCAACAGGAAAAAAACTCAGAGCGGAAGGAAATTTTACAGCATCAGCTTACGAATTTCAGCAGGCTTTAGGGGATAAAGATTTACAAAAGGACAGTTTTTCTCAGATCGGTGATATTATGAAACTTTTGGGTAATTTGCCGAAAGCTCAGGAATATTATTCAAAAGCGGTCGCCGTTGGGGGAAATGATTTAAATTTAAGGTTGACCTATGCTAAAGTTTTGGAATCAAATAAGGAATTTGATTTAGCGAATCAGCAGTATAGTTATGTTCTTGAACACACAAATTCTGATAACAAAGAAATATTGTATATTTTAGAAAGAACTTTTAGCAAAAAATTAGAATCAGAACCTAATAATGCAAATTTGGCAGCCAATATGGGTGCAATTATGCAAAAACAGGAAAAATATGATGAAGCGCTAAATTATTACATGAAATCAGAATCTCTTGATCCTTCAAACATTAATACAAGAATTAATATCGGAACTTTATATCAGCAAAAACAAGATTACAGAACTGCTATAAAAATGTATGAATCGGTTTTAATCGTTGATCCGAATAATGTGAATGCAAATTTTTACCGCGCCCAATGTTATGACAAAATCGGCGAATCCAAAATTGCTCAAGATGGTTATAAAAAAGTATTGGCGCTTGATCCGAATAATTCCATGATTAAAGCTCAAATGCTTGATAATGTTAAATTAACGTCAACACCTGAACAGTTTGCAATGTATGTGGGACAGAATTTTGAGCCAAATGACGCATCAGGTATTTTTTATGATTATGCGTTAGAACTTCATAAGGCAAATAAACTTGAAGACTCTATTTTTATGTATAACCAAGCATTAAAAACTTCTAAAGGAACAAACCCCGAAATTTTTGTAAATTTGGCACTTGCACAGGCTCAAGGACAAAATTATGAAGGTGCGATTTCTACTTTGCAATCTGCAAAAGCTAAATTCCCGAATAATAAAACAATTTCAGACAAATTAGCAGATATTAACAAAATGAAATTGAATTCGCAAATGAATTTGGCATCTGATTTTTATAAAAATAAAGACTATCAAAATGCTATACAAGCTTATCTTGCAATAAATCCTGCAACTGTTGATTCAATGCTTGGCGCTGCGACTTCTTATCAGGAATTAGGGGATAAGAAAACAGCTATTGAATATTACAAAAAAGCACTGGAATTAAAACCCGTAGATTCTGATATTGCATATTATATCGGGGCTTTGTATTCGGAATTGGAAGATTATGACAATGCAAAAATTTACATGACCAAAGCCGTAACTTTCAATAAAAATAACAAAGACGCGGCAAATTATCTGGCTCAAATTGAAGAAATGGATAAATCTAATCTGTTGAATGATGCAATTTCTTTGTATGATAACAATCAGTTTGATGAAAGTTTGGCAAAATTTAATCAGTTATTGTCAAAAGATTCGAAAAATTCTTATGCATTGTATTACCGCGGCATGATATTTGATTCAAAAGGTAAAAAACAAGAAGCCATAAATGATTTGAAAAAAGCCTATGATTTGAATAAAGATTTTACTATTTGCAATTATTTGATAGCGTCAGATTATGATGAATTGGGCAAATATAAAGAAGCATATAATTATTATCTGAGCTATGCAAATTCAGACGTTCCGGAAGATGAATATAAAAAATACGCTAAAGATAGAGCACAAGAACTAAAAGATTATGCAAACAAAAAATAAAAGCACAGTTTTAGAACTTATAAAAAGTAAAGTTTCATTAGCCCCGATGGCAGGTTTAACGGATTATGTATTAAGAAGTATGGTTAGACAATACTGCCCTGACTGTCTTTTAACTACAGAAATGATAAGTTCGGAGTTTTTGAATCAGAACAGAAATCAAAACGAAATTTTAAAACTAAACCCCGATCATCATCCGATAGCCTATCAAATTTGCGGCCACAAACCTTATCTTATGCAAAAAGCTGCGATTCAGTTGTCAGAATATGCTGATATTATTGATATAAATATGGGTTGCCCTGTCAGAAAAGTTGTCGGCGGAAATGACGGTTCTGCTTTAATGCGTAATGTAGAATTAGCAAAAGAAATTGTTATTGCGGTAAAAGAAGGTACAACAAAACCTGTTAGTGTAAAATTTCGATTAGGATTTAGTCAAGATGAGATGAATTATGTTGAATTTGGACAAGCTATGCAGCAAGCCGGTGCTGAATTAATTACACTTCATGCAAGAACAAGATCTCAAATGTATTCAGGGTCTGCAGATTGGGCAAAAATTAAAGACTTAAAAAACAATGTTGATATTCCGGTTTTTGCAAATGGGGATATAAAATCAGTTGAAGATGCAAAAAAATGTTTTGAACAAAGTAATGCGGATGGAATAGCTATTGGCAGAGGAATTTTAGGTGATCCGACATTGATTGGTCGAGTATCGGAATATTTAAAAACAGGGAAAATGCTTCCTGCGCCTACTCCGATTCAAAAATTACAAATGATGAAAGAACATTTGAATCGTGAAATTGAATTGAGAGGTGAAAGAGTGGGAGTTAAATTTTTCAGAAAACTTTATCCATTTTATATTTCAAGTATTCCAAATGCTGTTAAGATGCGCGCTGTGCTGGTTTTGGAAAATGATTATAAAAAAGTTTGCGAGTACATAAAAGAAATTGAAAATCAGGTAAAAACTTATACAGTATAGCTAGCCGTTTTTACTGATGAAAAATTGTAAAAAACCGATTATATTTTATATGTACCCTTAAATACGGCCCCGGTTACTCCGTGACTATTACGGACCATGCAACGATGCGGGCAGGGTGCAGACAAACGATTTACCTGTATGTGTTCAGAAATTGCATGACCTGACTTTGGGTGAGTTGTTTGGGAAAAGGCATGCTTAGCTCCAACATCGGCATGCCTTTTATCTTGCAAATATCAAAATTTCAGTATAAATTTACAAAACTTAACTTATTAAAAAACCATACAAAAGCATGTCAGAGCATGGTTTTAGGGGTGGCAGGTCTTATTAAAAGCATGTCAGGACATGGTTTTAAGGATTTGGAATACGCTAAAATCCTTGCCAGTCAAGGGATTTAAACGCTGTAACAAAACTTAATAAGTACATGGACTACTCTTGAAAAATAAAACTGATTTTCTATAATTGGTTTATAAAAGTTGAAAGTCATTGATACGACTACTTTTGGGGAGATATGTCGGTATATCTGCAAGGCTATATCGGGATAGATGGTAATCAGATAAAATAAGTGGAGATTAGGTAAATTGTTTAGAAGCAGGGATATGGGCAGAGCTGTAGCGGTAAGAAGATGGACTACCACTGCACTTGAATGTTATAAAAGGGGTTGTAATTGCGAGGGATGTTTTTATAAAGATTTCTTTAGCGGTTCATCCCAAAGATGTCAAATGAAAGCATCAGTATTGGAATTGGTAAGGGTAATAGGTACTCCGGATGTGGAATTACCTCAATTTTTGGAAGATTAATAAATAATAAGAAATAATCTTTTACCCCTTTAAAAATTTGTTAATCTGTGCTATACTGACAAAGCAGTATATAGGTAAAATTCGGAGGTTTAAATGCACATTCACGTAAACGGAAAAAACATTGAAATTACAGAAGCAATCAAAGCTTATGTAAAAGAAAAAATCGGCAAAGTAGCAGCACGTTATGATCAAATTCAAGGTATTGACGTAATTTTGACTGTAATTAAAAACCCATCAGCCGAAGGGAAAAACATTGCAGAATTAAACTGCAAAATGAGTACAGGTGTTGTAAGATGCGAAGAAGCGGCAGAATCAATGTATGCAAGTATAGATTTGCTGGCAGATAAATTCGCAAGACAAATTACAAAATTTAAAGATAAAAATATTTCTTCCGGAAAAGAAACAATCAGAGAAATGGAAGATAGCCAACAAGCTTAGTATATTCACTTTTTATTGTTTAAACTATTTATAAATCGATTAGTCGGAATTTCTAATTAATTCCGACTTTTTTTAATTTCTTTTTGTTGTGAATTAAAAGGGTACATTCATCAGTTTCTAATGCTTTTGCGATTTTACTAAGTGTTTTTATTGTTACATTTTGATGACCCGTTTCGATTTTGCATATGTGTTTTTCATGAACTTCTAAGCGTTCTGCAAGTTGTGATTGAGTTAAGCCAAGTCTTATTCGTTCATTTAACGGTGCAAGAGTGAGCAAAGCCGCTTTACAAATAAAGATTTAATATAAAGTTTTGTAAATACAGATTTAAAACCCATCAAACCCAGTTATACTCTGCTATATGATGTGGGGTGGTGGGTGTGTCTTAGCAATTTTTTTGTTTAAATTTTTTTTATATATGTACGGGAAAATTATTAATGGTTTTGTTTTATACAAGGTAAAAAATTTTTAAAGGCTAAATGGCGGAAAGGGAAATTAGTTATGTCTATTGAATCAATTATGATGCGTAAAGGAATACCTTTTATTGGTAGTAAACAAACTTTGAATGCACTAAATAAATTAAGAATTCGTGCAGCAGGGCAATCCTTCAAACTAAATAATTCAATTCAAAAATTAACAACAACAAAACCTGAAACAGCGGAACATGTTTTGGCAGAATTAAGGTTAGGAAATTATTTAGCACCGGGAGCAATAGAATATTTAAGTGCCACAACTAATGCAATTAAGTCATTAGGTTATTACAGAAAAAAATATGGTGCTGAGGGTGTAACCAAAGTATTTGAAAGATTTACAAAATCTCAACCATTTACAAACGCGAGAATAGTTTTACATGACATTTATGCGGTTGAGCTCAAAAATATGGGTTATTTAAAATAATAATTTACAAATATTGAATAATTAGAAAAGTGCGTAAAGTGGCAAAGCCGCTTTAAGATCGGGAAAATGAATAAAGTAACAAATACAAAGCGTGCCCCCCAAATTAATTTTTTTGCGTACTTTATCTGTAAGTTGGATGGAAACTCAACAAAATATATCCGATATGTTCGTTACAGGGATTAAAACCCTGTAACGAACTACTCCTTACTCAACATTTACTATATTAAATTATGTAAAAAATATTTCACAACATGACAACAAAAATTTTTTAGAGGGTTTAATATTTTTAGGTAAGTATAGGAGTGGTAATTTATGGCAATTGATGCAATTAAAAATATCGGTTTAATTCGTACAAGAAAAACTCAAAAAGGCAATGACTATAACGAAACTGATATTGGTAAAGTTACAGGCACGGCTTTAGGGTTAGGAGCATCTGCAATACTTACCCATGGTGTTTCTAAGACTATTAAAACAATAGATTTTAAAAAAATAATTGTTGCGACTTGGAAAGGAATTACAGACAGTTTTGATTTAAAACATTTACCGGAAGCGGAAGAATTATTCAGAGGAAAATTTCGCTCTAAGGCACTAAATGTCGGTACAAAAACAGTATTAGGTGCAGGAATAGTATTTTTAACAGGTGTGGGTTTACTTGCGGGCACTTTGGTTGATGAAATAATCAATCGGGTTAATGCAAAAAATGCCGATAAAAAAGCATAATTTTAAAATAATATAATAAATTTATTTAATACTGAACTCTAAAAATTCGTGGACATATTTTCCGATTAAAATACCGACAAAGCTCAATATAAAATCATAGATTATTTTTATTCCGCTTTGAGCGTTTATCCAGCCGGAAACAAATGTCATTCCGTCATGTTTTAGCATTGCAATAATAAACATGTAAAATATGCCAAATATGTGAATTATTAAAACTCCGACAAATGAGGCAAAAATCATATTTTTAAAAGAGTATTTTTCGGATAATATTGCACCCGCAAGCAAAACTGCAACAATATAAGACAAAATATAGCCAAAACCATATTCACCGATATACATAATACTTCCGCCTCCAAGTGCAAATAACGGAGCAAAAAATAATCCTAATATTATGTATAAAGTAACGGCTGAAGTTGCCATTCTTTTGCCTAAAGCCGAGCAAATAAACATTAAAACCGGAATTTGAGGGACAATACTAAAACTTTTTATATAATCCTGCGGATCCAAACTTTGAGCAAATCCGCCATTTGGCCAGACATAATGTTTTATAGTAACATCGACAAAAGTTGATCCGATTATTGCCAAAATTGCACATATAACCAATATTAGATTGAAAAACGGCACACGATACTGTCTTTTTTTCTTTCTGATACGATTCATTTTTGGGATTAAAACTTCTTGGCTCATAATATTTCAATCCTTTTGTTCAGCTCATTTTTTATATTTAGATATCGAGATTTAAATTTTTCGTAAAAAATATTTTCAGTCCACATAATATTAGCATCTTCATCATTGTCTTGGTAATACTTTTTACGAATACCAAATGATTTAAAACCGAATTTTTCATACAAATTTATAGCAGGAACGTTACTAACCCTAACTTCTAGAGTAATATATTTAATTTTTTCACTATAACAATCATCAATTATTTTTGAAAGAAGTGCTTGACCGTAATTTTTTCTTCTATAGTCGATGTCAACTGCAATATTTGTAATATGAGCTTCTTCCAAAATATGCCAAGTACCCGCATAAGCAACAAGTTTCCCGTCAGAATTAAATAAAGAATAATACCAAGCAAGTTCGTTACTTATTTCATCCAAAAATGATTTTTTAGACCAATGATGAGGACCATAAGCCTTTTCTTCAATAGAAATAACCGCATCAATATCATCTTTAGTCATTTTTTTTATTGTTACGGTTTCAATTCCTGTTTTCATAGCGAAATTTTATCATGTTAAATGATTGCTTGCAACTTTTTATTACTTCGTGCTAAACTCTGTTTTGTTAGTAAATATTTTTAAATAAGGAGAAGAAAATGGCTGATGCAAAAGTTTTAGCAACAATTGAACGTTCGGAAACTGAACAATTACAAATATCGTTAAGCGAATACAAAGGAACAAGTTATTTGAATATGCGAATATTTTTTACAAATGATGGCGGTGCAACTTGGATTCCGACAAAAAAAGGTGTAACTTTTACCGCTGAACAACTTGATATTTTAACAGAAGCTATCGAAGAAGCTAAAAAAGAATTGATGGCTGAATAATTTTTCAATTATTAATAAGCGATAAAAAACCTTTCAAATATTGAAGGGTTTTTTGTTTATAATGTAAAAGTTAATAAATCTTTTAATTCTATATTTAATGCATCCGAAATTTTCTTTAAAGTTGAATACTTCGGATCAATTACTCCGCATTCAATACGACTAATTGTCCTTGTCGTAAGTCCGGTTTTTAAAGATAAATCAAATTGTGAAATTTCTTTTTTGATTCTTTCATATTTAATTTTATATCCCAATTTCAAAAATTCTTGTTTATCCATTATTTAATAATATCGTCTTGACAAAGCTATTTCGATATATTATTATTCTTTTATTAGACATAAAGTATATATTATAGAAAGGAAATACAGTGATGAAAAGAATTGGTTTCACTCTTGCAGAGGTCTTGATTGTTTTAGGTGTAATTGGCGTGGTTGCAGCGTTGACACTGCCGACATTGATTTCAAATGTCCATGACAAAGTTGTTGAGCGCCAAATTCAAGTAATTCAGCGAAAAATCAATCAAGG
>AUXO014099929.1_pt1 | contig 15427 bp, 12 predicted proteins | sample 768731 | NCBI WGS metagenome assembly AUXO01 (sample SAMN02715735, study PRJNA202380) | gut metagenome | biome: sheep rumen | host: Ovis aries | place: New Zealand: Palmerston North
GACCGTGTTGTGGATGATGTAAATGATAAAGTTCAATCGTTGAATGGTTTGTTCAGTTTAATTGATTTTACTACTGAAAAGGTTGTAACAATTACAGATAAAATCACTGATACACTTGGTGGTTTATTTGGGAAATTGTTTAACAAACGTAAACGCAAAAGACATTATGGTGAGGAGGAATAATAATGGGAAAGAAAAGAAGAGGATTTGGCGGATTTTTGTTTGGAGCTTTAGTAGGAGCAGGACTTGGTGTATTGTTTGCACCTAAATCTGGAAAAGAAACTAGGCAAGAGTTAAAGGAAAAAATTGACGAATTAATTAAGAAAGTAAAAGAACTAGATAAAGAAGAAGTAAAGGAAGCTTTCTTAAATAAAATTGATGAGATTAAAACTGGTTTTCAAGAGTTAGATAGAGAAAAAGTTGCTTCTATTGCTAAAGAAAAAGCTCAAGCAATTAAAGATAAAATAATTGAACTTTCTAAATCTGCTAAAGAAAAAGGAACTCCAGCAGTTGAAAATGCTGTTGAGAATGTTAAAGAAAAAGCAGTTGAAGTATTGAAAGATACTACTAATAAGATTGAAAAGAGCGAAAAGAAAAATAAATAATAAAAAATAGTCCACTTTACGGATTATTTTTTTTCTTGTAACTTTTTTTGTATTGATAATTGTTTCTATAAATGATATGATTATTGGTAGATAGGATAGATTAATATGATGAAAAAGTTAACTCAATTTTTGTTGTTTATTTTATGCTCAGTATTTTTAGGTGTTAATGCTGTTGGTGCTACAGTTCAAGTATCTAGTAATAAAGATATTGTTACTGTTAAAGGAACAAATCCTACTGGTATTGGTTTTTACTACAATACTAGTAATTCCTATAATACTGCAAAAAGTTTTTCTAAAACCGGTCATGTATCTAATGGAACTGGTCAGGTAAGTTTAAAAAACGGTAGTTATTATTTTTGGTCAATAAATAGTGCAGGTGGATTGCAAAGTTCAGGACCATATACAGTTTCTGGCTCTTGTAAAAATGATGCTACTAAAACTAATATGACTGGTACTTTTAATGTTGAAAGATGTTATATTAAAACAGCTTCAGGAACTAATCCTGAGAGTAGAGGTACAATGGCTACTTGTGCTAATGGATATTATTTAGATCAAAGTAAATTAGCAGTTGTTTCTAATGGATGTAAAAATTTAAATTTAGGTAATTTGAAGCAGAGATATTGTAAAGTTGTTGTTTCTGCTACATGTTCTAAAAAGAGTAGTTCTGGAGGATCTGAATCAGGTGGTGGATCTAGTTCTGGTGGAGGAAGTTCTTCCGGAGGATCTAGTTCTGGTGGTGGAAGTAGTAAAGTTGCTTCTGCTAAATTAAGTTCTTTGAGTGTTTCTAATGGTTCATTATCACCAAAGTTTAAATCTGGAACTAAAAAATATAATGTTTCTGTTGATTCAAGTGTTTCTTCAGTATATATTAATGCTTCAGTATCTGGTGGTTCTTTTGTTAATAATTATGGACCTAGAGAAGTAAGTTTAAGTTATGGATCTAATACTGAACAAATTAAAGTAAAAAATAGTGCTGGAAAAGTAACTACTTATACTATTTATATTAATAGAGCTGATGGTAGAAGTGGAGTTAATACTCTTTCAAATTTAACGGTTAATCCTGGAACTTTAACTCCTGCATTTAGTAGTACAGTTAAGAGTTATACTGTTAAAGTTGATTACAATACTGAATCTATTACTATTGATGCAACTTTAACGGATAACAATTCTAAATTTTTATCTGGTTATGGACCTAGTTCATATCAATTAAATCCAGGTAATAATGTTATTGATATTAAAGTTCAAAGTGAAAAAGGTGAAGTAAATGTTTACTCTGTTAATGTTATTAGAGAAAGTGTTCCAAGTGAATGTACAACTAATACAGAGGAGTTAGCTTTATTAAAAGGAATTGATTTAGGAGTAGATAATCCTAATATAGTTGTTGATCAAATTGAAGATTTTGATCCATATAATACTACATATGAAAATATTAAAGTTGCTAATGAAGTTACTAGTTTAACTATTACACCTTTAACTATGGATGAAGCTGATATGGATTCCGTTAAAATAGAGGGTAATGGCGATTTGGAAGTTGATATTCCAAAGCAAATTACAATTTCTGTAACAAGTAAAAAGTGTCCTAACTATACTAGAACATATACTCTTAATGTTACTAGGAAGCCTGTTCATGAGCCATCTTCTATAGCTGATTTGGAAGATATTCAAATTGATGGCCATGATGACTTTAAGTTTGAACCAAATGAACTTAAATATAATTTAATTTTAAATAAAGGTGAAACAAGTTTAAATATTCATTTAGTAAAAAAAGATGAATCTACTGAGTGTGTTATTGAAGGTAATGAGGAATTAAAAAATGGTTCAGTTGTAAAGATAACTTGTACAGCTGAAGATGAAGTTGAAAAGAGACCTTATGAAATTAAAATAACTGGTGTTAGAAAAGGTACAAGTGCAATCTTAGTAGTAATTATAATTATTCTAATAATACTATTATTAATCTATCTATTGCTAAGATTATTAGGATATAAGATTTACTTCAACTTTGCAGTTATTGGTGCATTCTTTAGAGGAATTGGCGAAAAAATCAAAAATATATTTGACAAATAGAATTATATTGTTATAATCATGTTTAATTGGTGTTGAAGGAATTTACAACTCTGGAGCCAAATCGTAGACTCGCGTTAAGAGGAAAAGTGTATGATAGAGTTCATAAACTAAGGTGGTACCGCTACAGTTGTAGTCCTTAGGTTTATGAACTTTTTTATTTTTTAAGGAGTTGATGGTATGGATTTAAGTGGGTATATAGATCATACAAATTTGAATCGTAGTGCAACAAAAAGTGAAATTGAAAAATTATGCAAAGAAGCTAAGGAATATAAGTTTGCTTCTGTATGTGTTCATCCTTACTATGTGACATATGCAAAAAAGTTACTAAAAAAAAGTGATGTTAAAGTATGTACAGTAATTGGTTTTCCATTAGGTATGAATACAATGGAAGTAAAAGTATTTGAAGCTAAGGATGCACTTAAAAATGGTGCTGATGAGATTGATATGGTTATTAATGTTGCAGCCCTTAAAGACGAAGACTTCTATTACGTTGAAAAAGAAATCAAACAAATTAGAAATGTTGTTAAGAATAAAGTATTGAAGGTTATAATTGAAGAGTGCTGTTTAACTGAGGAAGAAATAGTTAGAATTACTCGTATTTGTAATGGATGTAAAGTAGATTTTATTAAAACTTCTACAGGTTTTGATGAACATGGGGCGACGATGGAAGCTGTTCATATTATTAGAGAAAATAAAAAAGATGATGTCGGAATAAAAGCTAGTGGTGGAATTAGAGATTATGAAACTGCTATGAAATTTATAGAAGCCGGAGCTACTAGGATAGGAACTAGTAGTGGTGTAAAGATTATGAAAGGAGAGGAATAAATGGCAAAGAAAATGACATTTTTTGAAGAATTAGAGTGGAGGGGACTAGTACAAGATATAAGTAGTCCTGATTTAATAGATAAAATTAATGAAGGGGGATTAACTTTTTATATTGGAACTGATCCGACAGCAGATTCAATGCATATAGGACATTATAGTTCGTTTTTAATAAGTAAAAGATTTGCTCAACATGGACATCATCCAATTTTATTGGTTGGAGGTTCAACTGGGTTGATTGGAGATCCTAAACCTGATGCAGAGAGACCAATGATTACTTATGAAGAAGTTGAAAAGAATATTAAAGGATTGAAAAAGCAAGCTGAAGAAATATTTGGTTTTGAGGTTGTTAACAATTACGATTGGACAAAGGACATTAGTGTATTAGATTTCTTAAGAGATTATGGTAAATTTTTTAACGTAGGTTATATGCTTGCTAAAGATAAAGTAAAATCTAGATTAGAATCTGGTATTACATATGCTGAATTTAGTTATATGATTTTGCAGGCTTTAGATTTCTTATGGTTATATGAAAATAGAAATTGTATTTTACAAGTAGCTGGTAGTGACCAATGGGGTAATATAACTAGTGGTATTGAATTGATAAAGAAAAAATTAGGTAAAGAAGCATATGGTATGGTAATGCCTTTAGTAACTGATTCAACTGGTAAAAAGTTTGGTAAAACTGAAGGCAATGCTTTATGGTTAGATAAGAATAAAACAAGTAGTTATGAAATGTATCAATATTTAATTAATCTAGAAGATGATATGATTATTAAATATTTAAAAATGTTGACATTTTATACTCCAGAGGAGATTATGGATATTGAAAAGCAGCATAATGAAGCACCACATCTAAGAATTGCACATAAAGCATTAGCTAAGGATATTATTTCTGGTTTGCATGGTGAAGAGGAGTATGAAAAAGCTGTTAAAATTAGTGAAGCATTATTTGGTGGAGATTTAGATGGTTTAACTGCTGACGATTTAATTCCGCTAGCTAAACAAGTTTCTAGTGTTAAATTAGTTGATGGTGTTAAAATAATTGACATGTTAGTTGAAAGCGGCATTTGTTCAAGTAAAAGAGAAGCTAGAGAAATGTTAGGAAGTAATGCAATTAATTTAAATAATGAAAAACACACTGATGAGAATGAAATAATTACTAAAAAGCTTGGTATAGATGAAAAAGTAGTTATTATTCGTAAAGGTAAGAAAAAACAATTCATTGGTATTTTTGAATAATAAAAATAGAGATTCAAATGAATCTCTATTTTATTATGTCTTTTATGTATTCTTTTAATTGTTTGGCGTCCTTACCAAAAATAATTTTTAGTTGATTATCGGTTTCAACAATTCCTTTGGCACCAAGTTTTTGAATACTTGGTTTATCAACAATAGTTGTATCTTTTAAAATTACTTTGAATCTGGACATGCTACATTCAGCATTAATAATATTTTCTTTTCCTCCTAGATATTTAATTAGTTTATTTACTTCTGAAGAAAAATCTTTTTTGTTTACCTTTATTACAATTAAAGAAATAATTAGTAAAACTGCTATAATTATTAAATAATAGTACCATTCCATAATTAATCACCTGTTAAAGATTATACTATATTTAGAAATAAAAAGGAAGAAAATTAATTTTCTTCCTTGTATAACCTGTATAAATTAAAGCTAGGTGCATTGTTAAATCTAATATTAACTCCAGTAGTTCCTAACCCATTAGATACGTATAAGTCTGTTTCATTTATTCTTTGATAGTCATTATAATATTTATTGGCATTTGATGGTAGGAACATTGGTTTAATTAGTTTTATTTTTCCACCTAAGGTTCCACTTGCGAGTACCAAATTAGGATTATAGTCTAAAACATTATCAATTGCGTCTGATTCATGTACTAATACTATATGGTATAAAGTTTTTATATCTATTTCATCTATTGGTTCATTAATAGATGAATAAGTTGGATTTGAATCTATATTATTGAAACCACTGATGGCAATCGGTGAATTGCTTTTATAATAAAGTAATGTGGTTTCATTGTTTAAAACTTTGAATCCTATTTGATCTAGTAGTTTACTACATATTTCGTTGTCATCTTCATTTCCTTGAACAGCATATTTATATAGTGATGCGTTTAGGTTGGAAAGTGAAGTTTTTATCTCTTCTTGAATTTCTTCAGTTGGGACGATATTTTTATCTATTAAGTCACCAGTAAAGAAGATAATATCAGGTTTTAAGTTATTTATTTTATTTACTATTTTATCTAATTGTTTTTTGTTGATAGTAGTACCATAATGAATGTCTGCAAATTGTATTATTTTAATTCCGTCAAAGGATGAAGGCAATTTTGCAGATTCTATTTTATATTCTCTTACTTTAAAAGAGTTTGGACATATTACAAAAGAATATATACAAATAATAATAAAGATAAAACCAATAGTTAGAAAGGTTTTGAACAATAGTGGATGTTTTGTTTCTTCTTCAGTTTCTTCTTCAATTACTATTTTTTTAGTATCCTTTTCAATTTCATATTTCTTTGAACGGGTTTTTTTAGTTTCTTCACTCATAGTATGATACCACCTATTATAAGTAATTCTAAAATAGATATTGTGTTATGTAAAGCGTGAACAAACATAGTACCGTAAATATTGTCAGTTTTGTAATAAGCTAGTCCAAATGTTACACCTAAAGCTCCGTATGGAATAAGATATATTAACATTATAGGATTTCTTAAAGAACTTAAAACGTGAATAGCTGCAAATAACAACCCTGTTACAAAGGCGAAGAGCCATTTATTATCAGTAAACTTTTTGAAACTAAGTCTGAATACGATTTCTTCTGTTATTGGTGCTATTATACAAGCAATTAGTATCTCAATTATTGGATATATTTTTAGTAATGATGCGTTCTGTTCTTGGTTGATTACATTGTCAATTGGCAACATAGCAATAATCATTCCTGAAATATACATGATTGCAAAACCGATGAGCCAATATTTAATGGATTCTTTAATGATTTTTTTTAAGTTTTTCTTTAAGTCTTTAAAATCATTAATTAAATCTTTTCTAAATAATAAGATAAATACTAGTAAAGTTATTGTATATGGTACTAGATATATTATGTAATCATTTTTTGTTAGATAAATAAAAGGTATTTGAAGTAGTATTAATAACAAGAAATGTAATAATACAACGCCAATACCTTTAAATAGTTTTTTACTGTTTAGATTTTTAATCATTAAATCACCTTATTTAATATATCCCATAGCTTTTAATCTGGATTCTATTGAATCAGAACTTTTGGCACCAACTAATCTAGTCGAAGTAGAAGGTTCAACTCCTTCTTCGATGAATACTGTAGTAGGAGTGCCACTGATATTTGCTATTTCATTTAATTTAGCTTCTTCTTCTTCATTTAATAAGTCTTTTTCAAGGTAGTATGCAGTAATTTTGTGTTTAGCAAGAATTTTTTTGAATCTTGGTTTATATTCAGCACAATGTGAACATGTTGTTTGAGATATTACAAGAATAAATGATTCTTTGTTTTCACATTTTTCTATTAGTTCATCAATCTTTAATTCTTGAAAATACTTGTCTTCTTCTTTTTCTTTTCCGTTTAGTACAATACTAGCGTAAATCATTGCTCCAATTGCTAAGATGATGACCGTAATAATTCCGCCGATAATTAGTTTTTTCTTCATAAAAAATCACCATTAATAATATAGCATATTAAAAAAAAATCTTCAATTTATTGTTGTTATTTTATTGTGTTAATGGTAAAATTATAGTTAGAAAATAAGGTTGGTGCTTTATGATGGAAAAAAATAAGTTTTTAATGCTAATAGTAATGTTATTAGCGTCAATCCTAGTAATAGGAAATGTAAATGCAGAGGAAGGAGAAAATATCTGTAGTGCTACAGACCTGAATAAATTAAGGCAGGAAGCAGCTAATATTAAGGTAACATATGTTCCTAATGTAATTGACACAGAGGATGTATCACCGGAAACGGAAGATAACTCTCATGTTAAGGAAAGTGTACTTGATATTAAAGTATATAATGTTTCTGAACATATGGGCTTGAAATATGAATATTCAGGCGAAGGTGTAGTACCTGGTAGTTTCGTTAGAAGTGCTAGTGATGCTGGAAATGACGGAGCTATTACCGTAAGACAAAGATCCTATAATAGGATAATAACTTATGTAATAACAGTTATTTCTAATTATGGTTCTTGTGCTGGACAGACATTAAAAACAATGAGGATTACACTTCCAATGTTTAATTATTATTCACTACTAGAAGCATGCGAAGGAATTCAAGATTATTATCTATGTCAGCCGTATGTAACTTCTGAAGTAGGTGGAGCTGATTTCTTCGATAAGGTTGAAAACTATAAAGCTAAGTTATTAAGCAACGAAGCGATAGATATCGAAGATGACAATAATAATATTGTTACAGCTACATTTAGTGGTGTTAAAAAACATAAGTATTTGGTAGTAGGATTGGTTGTTGCAGCGGGGGTTGTTGCTACTGTGTTAATACTAAAAAGAAAGAAGAGTGAAGTATAATGAAAAGAAATAAAATATTAAACAGCTTTTTATTATTGGTTGTTTCTTTTTTCTTGTTTACTGTTTATGCAAAAGCAGTAGAAACTCAAGAAGCTGCTCATGCAATTGAGATTGGAACTAATGAGTCTGTTGATGTCTTTAGCAAGATTGGTAGATCTGGTAAAATAGCAAAAATATCAGATGTAACTTCCGACGTTTTGGATATGAGCGGATGTAAAGTTGGTGGCACAAGCTGTATAGTTAAATTAAAAAACACTACTGGTTTGTGGTATCCGTCAGGTCATTTCTTCTTACAACTTGAAGGAAAAACTCCTGAATATATTCAATTTGATATAAAAAATAAGTGGCCTGCTATAGTTTCTTTAGGAGATTATAATGATTTTAGTTATAAATCTTCTGAGTGGGGAAAATTATCGTTAGCTCTTGCTAATGGTAAGGCGATTGAGAGCCGTACTCGTGAAAAGATTAATCTTCCAACTTTTAAGGGTGCAGATAAGAATAATTTATATGCTAAAAATGGTTTACCTATTAAATTCGTTGGATTTTTAAAAATAGTGTATGAAGATCAGTCGAATGCTGGTACAACATTTGTTATTACTTTGCCTGTCCAACGACCAGGAATGTGCTCAAAAGGTGGAAATGTTGATGAGCCTGGAGATATGGGTACGTTTATTAATGAAGGTGCAGAAATAGATGGAACTGGTCCGTATGTTTATGTATCTTGTTATGAGTATAGAGATTTTGTTAGATTAGACCTTGGTGGTGGAGAACCTAAGAGTGGTAAACTTGCTGGCTGGGAATATGATGAAGTTACTAAAACATATATTAGTAAACAATCTGGGGTAAAGCTTCCAACAGATGCTGAAATTAGATTCCCATTTGGTTTAGTTGCTGTTAAGCATGTGGCTGCTTGGACGAATCAGGACTATGAAATGAAAAATCCTGGTGCAACAGTTGATCTAAATGGCGATACTTGGTCTCCGGTATTTGATGCTAACGTTGATCCTGATTTACTACATGACCGTGAAATAAGGGTTAATGAAGTAAGCACAATTTCAAATAGTGGTTCAGATGTTGTAAGTTGTTCTGCAGAAAGCAATGAATATTTGAAAGTAAATGGTGTTAAAGATAAAAAATGTGAAGTGGAAGGTTTGAAAAAATCTGGCGATAATGTGGTAGTAGTTACTGTTAAATATAGTAATGGTGAAACTATTGATTATAACGTTAAGGTTGTAGCATGTGAATCTTGTGCAAGTGAAGATGCGGTGTTTGATGTAAATATTGACGTAGTAGACATTCAAGATGAAGATGCTGGACAAGGTGATATCGCATTTAGAACATGTAAATCTTATACTACGAGTACAGCAGCCGGTTATGGCTCTGTAGGAAAAATTAGAGGTACTGATTTACATATTTCTGTTTATACAGCTTCTGGCTGTGGTGTAAATGGTATGGTCGGAATGTGTGTTGATCCTAGTGCTCCTGGTCCAGGACATGCTAAGTATATTAGAGATACAGCTTGGAATGATATTGCTACTGATCCAAAGTGGATTGCTGTTGTTTCAGCATTATCAGCTGATATTAATACATATACATGTACAACTACTAAATTGAAATCAAATGATCAAAGTCAAAAATGTGTTCAGATTCGATCTGCTGCTCAAATTACATTCCGTTTGATTTCCGTAAAAATAGGAAGAGCATGGAATTATGCTGGTGCTGATGCATATGATATTTTCCTTAATGCATCTAAAGAACTTAATTTAAATAAAGCGAGTACTGTGAAAAATGCTTTAGCCGAGATTTTCAACCATGGCCATTCAAGTGGAGCTGCACAAGCAACATATTCATTCGCTAAGAAGTATTTAGAAGCATTTGCTAATGGAACTACTGCTGAAGTTGGTCCTAAAGATTTTAAATTAACAAAAAAACTTGATAAATACGAAAAAACTGGATCTAATAGTTATAATTTATATATAAGTGGTAAATTAACTACTCCTGCTGGTATTGGAATAGATGTTAAACAAACTTATAAAACAGATTCTGCATTCCTTTCTAAATGGGGATATAGTATTGAATCTTTAACATTTAAATATGTAAAAAAAGGTGATTATTCTTATACAGCGAAGATAGTTATTCCGAATGCTGATCCTAAAGTATTAAAGGTACCTACATCAAAGAAAGAAAAGAAAAATGCGTCTATTTCCATACCTATTTCAGGAAAGTATATTCGTGATATTTACGTTATAAGACCTGCTTCTGGTGAACATAGACAAAGATTATTATTCTTTGATGAAGGAACAAAGAGTGTAAGATTATTCTTTGGACCTGATGATATGGATGTTCCTCCTGAAGGCTTCTGTAATGGATTGAACGCTACAATGTTGGAAAATTGTGAGGAAGAAGCTAAAAATGCTAAATATGAAGGAAGTGGCGGCGAAGGTACCGTATCTAATGAAGGAGCTACGACATGTAACTTTAAATTGGTTAGACATTGTTGTGGTTTAGTTGATGAAGGAACTTATCCAAACACTTTCTATAACGTTTGTTCAAATAGTTGTTCTTATAATTCACTTGGTTCTGTTTGTGCATTCATTGACTATGGTGCTGGTAGCGAAGGAGCTACGTTATACCATGTTAGAGAAGGTTATAAACTTTCTCGTGGTGCAGATGGAAAAATTAATTTTACAAAGAGTTTGGGAAACTGTACTGTTAATTTAGATGATTTTCGAACTGTAGAAGACTTTGACGACGATGATGATAAGGAAGATTATATAAGTTCATTTGATAAAGTAGATGCTGCAGGAAATTCAATTAATGTATCTGCTTATAAGAATAATCCTTATTGTAAGGTAACATGTCGTGAGGAATGGGATATGACTTTAGGTGCCTTTGGTAGTTATATGGGACTTGAGGCAGTTAGAGCTGGAGCTTCATTCCAGATTGATAAAGCTGATTTGTTTATTCGTGGAGATAGGTACTGTTATACATCTTATTTAAATGATAAACAATATGTAAAGGATATGAATAAGTATTCTGATAATACAAAAGGAAAATTCGACGAATATTCTAAATATGCTCATGCATATACTGACTTGACTGGTGCTAGTTATTCTCTACCTTTAGCTAATAGTGTTTCTTCAACAAGTGGAACTGGTGGAACTGATAAGGGAGATCTTAATGGTCATCAAGCATGTAAGCAATGGAATAAGGTATATTTTAGAAAGATGACTGAGGCAAAGAAAACGTATAAATGTCCAGAAGGTTATAGTCATACTACAAATAAGTACTCTGATTCTTGTCGTGTGGCTGTTGATGCTGATTCTTCACATTGTACTCCAACAGTACAAGATGGTTATTGGGTAAACTCGAGTGGTACATGTCGTACGTATAGTTATGAGACAGGTTCATTTGATAAATATGTATTTACTTATGATAGTCCTGGGGAAGATATGGGACTTGAGTGTACAAGTAAAACTGAGAGAAAACCAATTTGTGATGATCAAACAGGAACTTGTGATGACAGCAATAAGGATACTAAGTTTAAAGATAATGCTGTAGATATTACATTCTATGGATCATTTAAAATTTCTGGCCTTTATAATTCAGGCTGTGGTGCCGGAAATTATAAAACTGCTGATGGATGTGGCGGTGCTTATCCTAGATATAATTCTTCTGCAACATGTAAGATAATACCTCATGTTGAAGATAAAAAAATAGATGAAGTTGAGTGTTCTTATGGTGGATCTGGAAAAACAAAATACAAAGCTAATGTTTCTGGTTTGATTGATAAGATAAATACTCTTTCTATTGGAACTACTTCTCTTTCTGGTACTATATCAGGTGGTTATGTAAAGAGATGGTATAATAGTACTGCTGGAGATTTAGAGCGTTTAATTGAGAAAGCTAAAGATGAGTTTGCTTTCGAAACTCAAAACTTAACAATGGCAGCTAATGCATGGTATGATTGTAACAACTTTATTGTTTATACAAATAATTATACTGGTACTAATTTAAATGAATTAGGTGATACGATAGACGTTTCAAAATATGGATTGGATCCTCATTTTACTGCATTAGGTTCAAAAAGAACGCCAGTATTGATTAGTACTTCGTTTAATCCTAAAGTATCATATTTCTATGATCAAAATTCTTACATGCAACAATTGCAAATTGAAGATCAAGTAAATGGTGATAAATTACCTGGTAATATTCTTGTTCGTAATGATGCTAAGAACAGTTCTTATGTTACTGGTATTCCTGAAGGAGATACTAATGACCCATCTAAACTAAAATCGTTCTTTGATCCGGCTCATCCAACTGTAAATGTTGGTAAGTCATATGATGTTAAATTAAAACTAAACGCAGCAGAGATGGCTGCAAATAAAGAAAATTTACCTCAACAAGAAAATAATATTTTGGCTATTTCTAAAAAAGAATCTAAGTTCTATACTGCTAGTAAGCCTTGGACACCAGATTCTACTGCGGGCAAAAATTATGATAATGGTGCTGGTAAAACTAGTGTAACTGCCTCTGTAATCGGAACTGTAAGATTATGTACTTTAGGTACATATAATCCTTCTTGGGGTGAGACTGAACCATATAATTCTATAGGTAATGCTGGTAATACGTGGACTGGTGGAGGATGCTATCCTATTTCACTTTATGGTTATAAGGATGTTAATTATATTGAACGTTCTGTTATTAACAGTAGTTTCTTCAAGAATAGAGGAAATTGGTTCGCTAATGTTAATTCTGTAACAGTTCATGGCGATAATATAGCAGATGGAATTAAAGCTTATAATAAGTTCTTTAAGACTGAGCTTTCAACACAACCTAAAATTCAAGAAAGATGGCATGTACTTGGTGCTAAGAATGTCTTCCCTGTTTCAGCAACTACTCCAAGAAACTTGTATAAATATACTTATGTATTTAGTAATATAGGTAGTTATTATGATAATAGTGTTGGAAGATTAATGGGAAATGCAAACTCAACATTTAAGAGTAATTCTCGTACTTGCTTCTATGAAGTTATTGAAGCATTATGTAAATGTTGTGGTGATACATCTGTTAACTATGTTGTTGATGTTGAAGGAATTAATAATAATGTTACTACGGAATTTGCAAAGAAAAACGAGAAGAAGCTTGGTAAAGTACTATCTAGTGATAATGATATAAAGAGTAGTAATCAAGGTCAATTAGGATTCTATAATACTGTTAGTTCATTAACTAATCTATCTGCACTAAGTGATACTTCTGGAGATAGACAGTTAGCTGCTAACTGGACTAATCAGGCTCTATTCAATTACAATGGATATAATAGATATGTAACTAATAAAGGTGATGTTGCTCTTAAAGCTATAGAAGCTGTTGGTGAAGACATTTATTCTCCTAAATATAAAGCTGAATATGCATATAGATTAACTCCTCAAGCTATTAGTGATATTAAACAAGATAATAAGAAATCTAATTATGGTGCATCATTTGATGCTGAACATATGAAGTTGTATGGTAAAGTTAAAGTTGATTCTAATGGATCTGAGACTCCTGCTAAGAGTGGTTCTGCTGATGCTAAAGCATTAGCTAATGAAATTTCATTCGAACACTATGGTAGTGTATTCTTAGAGGAATTTGCTAGTAAATATGCTAAAGGAAAATCAGATGATGGAACATTTGATAACCTAGATTTAGCTTCTAAGAATGAAGTTTGTGTAATTAATGAGAAAGCTGAAGTAAATGGTAAGAACGGTGCAGCATTGGCTGATTTAATTAAGTCGAAAATGGACAGTGGTTGTCGTTGGGTAGATTATATTGAAAACTATGGCAAACCAAATCAAAATTATATGGCTTCTTATTATCAGAATGCTGAAGAATGTAAGAATATATCTGATGATGCATTAAGAAAATCATGTGAAGTAGATTCTCGTGTTAAGTCGTCATTCAGATTGGCGTTTAAGTAGAAGGGAGTGAATGTAGATGAAAGAGTCATATTGGGGTTACTGGTTTATTATTCTTGGACTTTTCGTAGTATCAATATTATTACTAACTAACGATGCTACTACTACAAGCACTCAAGATTATTATCAATTGAAAGAAGTTGCTAATAGTGCAATTTATGATTCAGTTGATTATGGATATTTCCAATTAACAGGTGAATTAAGAATCCATAAGGAAGTTTTCGTTGAAAACTTCCTTAGGAGATTCGCCGAAACAGTTTCGCCTTCTAACACTTATGATATAGAGTTTTATGATTTATATGAATCACCACCTAAAGTAAGTGTTAAGGTTTCGACTGCAACTTCTGGTTTTGTCATTGGTAGAGATACTGGTGATGGTGGAACTAGTTTAGATGTTGTTAATTCAATTGATTTAATTGTTGAATTTGATAATGCTGACGGTCATCCTACTACTGGTGGTGGCTATGAATTAGCTGATGATTATTCATTCTGTGATTATTATGGAACGGGTGTTTAATAGAAAGGTGAGAGAATAAAATGGGAAATATACTTGTACCTTTTAAAAAGTTTTTAAGTAATAAAAATACTATTACAATATTAGGTGTATTACTTGGTGTTGTAGTATTGTATTTGGGTTATACTTGGAGAGTTAATCGTTCGATTCAACCAACTTCAATTCCCTTGGCAAATAAAACTTTAATTCAAGGTAAGAAGATAACAGAAGAAGATATTGCATATACTAGTGTCCCAAAGGATACTTTAAAGAATATGACTAATATCAAAACTAATTTACAAGATATTAATGGTATGTTAGTTTCATATGATAGTAAAATTGCTCAGAATTCTTTCTTCTTTTCTGAAAATTTAATTACTGAAGAGGAAATGCCTGATTCAATATTCTCAAATATTCCCGATGGTAATACGATTTATAAATTGGGTGTTACTGTTGATAGTACTTATGGTAACTCAATATTTCCTGGGGATAAGATTGACATTTATATGACTGCTCAATCTGAAGATGGAAAGTTGATGTATGGTAGAATGATTAAATCTATTGAAGTATTAGCTGTTAAAGATGCTGAAGGTAAGAATGTTTTTGCTGATAAGGACAATCCTGGAGCTTCAGCAATATTAATGTTCTCAGTACCTGAAAATTTATTCTTATTATTAAAGAAGGCTGAAAAGCTTGGTATTGCATTAGAACCTATTCCAAGAAATAGTTCTTATACAATAAACGGTGCTGCTGTTGAACTTACTAATGAAGAACTAGAAGCATTTATAATTAATCAAACTTACGTTTTGAATAACGAGTGTCAGGATTTAACTGTTTGCGGATAGTTTTATAAAAAGAATAAAGAAGGTGTAACTATGGATGAGAAAAATGTTTTCTCCCAGATGGATTTTGGCCC
>AUXO013535440.1_pt1 | contig 15425 bp, 16 predicted proteins | sample 768731 | NCBI WGS metagenome assembly AUXO01 (sample SAMN02715735, study PRJNA202380) | gut metagenome | biome: sheep rumen | host: Ovis aries | place: New Zealand: Palmerston North
TGTTCTATAAAAGCTAAAGAAAATGAACCACTATCTATATCATTTAGTAAAGATAACGTATCTATTAATTATGAATCAGATTTTATTTTAGAGCACGCATCTAATCACCCCGCAACTGATGAAGATATAAAATCATCAATAGATAGACTAAATGATGATAGATTTAATCTATCTAATATAACTATAGATAAAGATGATGTTTTTATTCCAAAAAGCGTTATCAATAACGCTAGAAGAATAGCCTTTTCTAATTTTAAAGATAAGTTAATTGAATATAATGAAAAAGATATTAAATATGAATATATTAATGATAAATTAGATACTAAGATACCTAATTTTAAATATAATAAGACACTAGTTATATTCGATGATAAAAGTATTGATCTATTAAAACCAAATGAATCTATTACTTATATCTATTCACCACAATCATATACATTAGATAATATAATTAATGTATTTGAAAAACTAAAAGAAAAAGGAATAAATGACTTTGGTTTAAATCAGCCCCTAATTAGTCTAACTAAAGATTTAAAACTAATAGATGAATTATTTAATAGATATAGTGATTTATTATTGTTAGGAAATAATATATCCTGTCTATATTATTCATTAAATAATAAAAAGGTTATTCCATCTCATAATCTAAATATATTCTCTACTATATCTATTAATGCATATAGTGAATTCGACGTAGAAAACATTGTTTTATCTATAGAAACTAATAGAGAAATATATAATGAATTAAATAATGTTTACGCATATAAGATTGGATATAATACGCTTATGAATTTTGCGCACTGTCCATATAAAACTGTAAATAATAATACATGTGAAAATTGTAGTTATGATTCAAGATTATCTATAGATAAAATGAATTTAAGAAGATACGTTCAATCTCTTTGCGCATTTGAAATGTTATCTAATAATCCTATAAATATAAGTAATGAAATTAATAATTTATCATTAGTTGATATTAGAGAATTTAGTAATGATGAAAAGAAGATGATTATAGATTCTTTAATAAACAACAAGAAAATAGTATTGAAAAATGAATCATTAGGATTAATAGATAAAGAAATAAAATAACCATATTAAAACAAAATTGTTTATAATAGACTATCATTATAGAATTGCTAGAATCCATTACTTGAATGATATATATGCTATAGTAACATTTGGAGCAGTTAATTAATTATAAAAAATCAAAGTGTCCAATCACTGACTGGACAATTGACATGGACACATTATTGTGAACTATTGGCGATTAATGATAAAGATAGATGAGCGTTTTATGAAAAGGAATGCGTTAATGCTTAATGGAGTGTTAGAGAACTTAAAAGACAAATTCAATCATCTCTCTTTGAAAGATTATTATCTAATTGTAACGCTAATAAACAAAAGGCAATCAGAATAACTAATTTAATAAAAGTAATTTTTGACTGGCCTTATCATCTTTTTCAACATTGCTATTCAAATAATTAATAACATTTATGAGCATCAAAAAAGAGACAGAATCTGCCTCTTTTTATAAAATATCTAAGAACGGTTAATTGCTGCTAGATGAGAATGATACGCTAGAATCTTCTTCGTTTCTTCTATCTAATATGCAGTCCATTGCGATTACAAGTGCACATAAGAATGATGCATCTGAATCATCCCATATATCTAACTCAAATGAATCTCTTAATGAAATCTTTCTTGATAAATGTCCGATTTCTTTACCATTTTTAGTAATACTGAAGTTGAAATCAAGAATATTTCCATCAATTACTAGTTCATCTTTGTACATATCAACTGTGAACTTGCTTCTGAGTGATAGCCATTTCTTGCTGATTCTACAGATGATGTTTTGATCTTTATCCATTACAAACGCTCTTCTAGTAAAGAGTCTCCAAAATTTGTTTCTGATAATGAATAATAGATTGCCATCTAAATCATAGAAAAATTTCTTTTTAGTAAAAGTGAATACTTTTCCTTTTACTTCAAAAACTTTATTGTCCTCCATATCTGTAATATAAGAAGAACCACCGAATGAAATCCATTTGTTTTTAATCTTTAGTTTCATATATCCATCCCCCAATTTTTATCTAAATCAAAGTTATTATAACAAATCACAAATATTTATGAAATACAAAATCGAATATTGTTAAAAAAATTTCTATTTATATTGAAATTTATTATTGCTTAAGAGTGTTTCTGATACATATATAGACCCATCATTTTTATATATGATAAGAGATATATCGTCATTTTCTATATCATATTTGATTGCTTCATCATATCCAATCATATATAAAGATGTGGATAATATATCTCCAATTGATGCGTTAAAAGATAAAACTGTTATAGATAAGATATCAGTATCTACTGGTTTATATGTGTATGGATCTAAAATACTAGAATAAATTGTATTATCCATAATAAAATATTTTTGATAATATGCAGTAGTAGATGCTACTACATTTAAATCTAAATCAAGAATTCCAAATACTGAATCATTTTTATTTAGTTCAGGATTTCTTAAGCCAATTTTATATACGCTATTTTTTCTTGATGGGTTTCCATAGTTTGTAACGATTGATGAATTACCCGCATCCATCACATATTTAATATCATTTTGATTATAATATTCTTTTAAAATATTAATAGCGTACCCTTTCGCTACACCACCTAAATCAACTGACATACCATTTGGTATTTTAACGTAATTATCATCTAGAAACTCTATTAAAGATGAATCAGTAGTTGTATTTATATCAGTATTAATATCTATATGTTCGATTGTTTCTTTATTATGATTTTCAAATAAATCATGATATATATCTGATACTTTGCCAATTCCTATACTAAATACAGGTTTATTATCACTATTTAAGATATTCTGACTATTCGCTACTGAATATTTTAATAAATCATATAATCTAGGATCTATTTTTATAGTTTCACCAGCGTTTTTATTTAAATAATAAACACCTAATGTATTAGAATAATCAGTATATCTATCGCATAACTTGTTATAGATTGATAAGATTTCATTGGCGTATTTCAAAGATTCTTCCGCATGTTTTTTATCCTTATCATAAATAGTGATATTCACTTCAGTAGAAAAAACAAAAAATGTTTTTGTATAAGGATTTAGCTTATTAGCGCATGATGATAATACAATAAGAAATAAAAAAATAAAAAGAACAAGTAGCTTCTTCATATAAACGCTACCTCCTCTTTAATATAATTATATTCATAAGGATCTTTTAGATTGATAAATAGTTCTTTAAAGGAATCTAAATTATCTGATAATAATTTTATTTCATATAAAACAGAAGTATCATATATTTTATTTACTTCTTTAACTAAATTTAAGTTTTTATCTAAATACGCAGCGTCTCTATATGAAATCTTTAGTGTAATATACGATACCTTAGTTTCATAAGTTATAGTAGCTAATTTCATTGCTTCACTAACACCTTTAGTGTAGGCTCTCACAAGCCCTGATGCGCCTAATTTGATACCGCCAAAATACCTGATAGTTGCGGCTAGAATGTTGGTCATATTCTCTTTTCTTAAAACTTCTAAAGTTGGTATTCCTGCTGTTCCTTTTGGTTCGCCATTATCGTTACTTCTTGAATCTGAATCAATAATAAAAGCGTAGACTATATGTGTCGCATCCTGATATTTTTTCTTAAGCATTAAAAGCTTTTCTTTTACTTCATCAATTGTATAGACATTAAAAAGATAGGTTATAAATCTACTCTTTTCAATTACTATCTCGTTTTGGGTTTCGTTCTTTATTGATTTCATGTTTTCATTATATCATCTTTTTTATACATAAAAAAGCCTTTGTAATGATATAATAAAATTATGGAAGATTTAATGTTAGAAGGCGCACTTAAGATTCTTAATCAATTTAGCGTCAATGGATATGAAGGATATATTGTAGGCGGTTATGTACGAGACCACCTTTTAAACAAGAAAGGAAAGGATATTGATATCACTACTAATTGCTTGCCAGAAACAGTTAGGGATTTATTTGATGATAACTTTTATCAGAGTGCTAAATTCAAAACTGTCACAGTTAGAATAGATGGTTTCCAGTATGAAGTAACCACCTATCGTACTGATATGCATTATAGTGATCATAGACATCCTAAAACCAAAGTTGCGAAATCATTAAAAAGCGATGTGAAAAGAAGAGATTTCACTTGTAACGCAATATGTATGGATAAAAATATGACGATTATCGATTATGTTGGCGGTGTTCAAGACGTCAAAAACAATATAATTAGATGCGTAGGTAATCCATATAGAAGATTCAATGAAGATGCGTTAAGAATGTTAAGAGCGTTCAGGTTCGCATCTAGATTAAATTTCGTGATAGAAAAGAAAACATATAATGCGATAAAGAGAAACGCTCATTCTATGCAGTATGTTTCTAAAGAAAGAATTAGAGATGAATTATCTAAGATGTTACTAGAACCATATTTTAAAGATAATCTTAAGCTAATGATCGAATCAGGCATCTTAAGAGGTATGCCTGATACATTAAAAGCTTTAGAAATTCTAAACGCTAATTATATGGACATCAATATCATCGATTTATTCGCTTTAGCTTCATTCATCAAAAAAGAACCTATAAGCAGTGAATTTATCATGTCTAGAAAAGAACTTAAATTCATTGATGAAGTTTTAAGATACGCAAAAAAATTAATTAAGAAAAACATTGAAAGTAGAGATTTATTAGAATTAAATGAAGAAGCTCTAGGAGTCGCTTTAAAAGTTCTTACTATATTAGGACAGTGTTATTATAAAAAAGAAGATATTATGCTTCTATATAATACACTTCCAATAAAGAGTGAAAAAGAACTCGCAATAAATGGACTTGATATTAAAAAGGCGTTCTCTTTAGATGATTCCCCAATCATTAAAGAATATGTCGATAAAGCAATAGACGCAGTTTTATTCTATGGTGTTAAAAATACTAAAACCGCACTTATTAAATATTTGAAAGAAGGAAAGAATGAATAGTAGTTTTTATTCATACCTTGAAAGTTACGAAAAGATTTCGATTATTGTTCCTAAGAATTTATATGATCCAAAAGAAACTTACAAATTAACTGGAAATGGTGAAGTAATAGATTTAATAATATTTGAACATTTTTCTATTGGTGATGAAGAGAAGATTGTCGCCAATTTTGATGCATATTTAAAATTAGAAGAACCATATTATGTGGTTTCATCAAATGGTGATAAATCATATTTGAGAATGGGAAAAATTGTAAGAACCCCACTATTTGATTCTATCTACCACTATAAGAAAAATGATTTAGGTTACACATATTCTAAAGAATCTACAAAATTTAAAATATGGTCTCCTACCGCTAAAGAAGTTAAATTAGAATTAGTATCTCCTAAAGGCGATACTGAAATGATTATTGCGACATATAGAAGACAAGGAATCTATAGAGTAATAGTTGATAAGGATATAGAAGGATATAAATATAGATACCATATCAATGTTAATGGTGAATCTTTAATTGCGGTAGACCCATACGCAATTAGCGCGAACGCTAATGGCGAATATGCCTATATCGTAGATAAAAACAAATTCTATAAAATGAAAAAATATCATTTTAGAAATGATAATAATGTGGTTATCTATGAAACATCAATAAGAGATTTTACTAGTCTATTTAAAAATGATAAAACTAGATCTACATACGATTATTTTACTAAAGAATTTAAAACCGCTGGAAATAATGACGCTGGAATAAAATACCTAAAGAAATTAGGTGTTACACATATAGAGATTATGCCTATGTTTTTATATGGCGGTGTAGATGAAAATAATAGATTTAGTGAATATAACTGGGGATATAATCCAGTTCTATATAATGTTCCATCAGGAATGTATACAACTAAACCCAACGACCCATACGCTAGAATTAATGAACTTAAAAGAATGATAGATAAAATACATTCATATGGAATTAAAGTCGTTATGGATGTTGTATATAACCACGTATATGACGCGCTAAAATATCCATTTGAAGTAATGTGCCCTGGTTATATGTATGTATATAATAGAGAAGGCATTAGAACTTGTTTTTCTGGATGTGGTAACGATGTTAACTCAACTAAATCAATGGTTAGAAAATTCATTGTTGATTCAGTAAACTACTGGTTAAATGAATATTCATTAGATGGATTTAGATTTGATTTGATGGGATTAATAGATTTTGAAACTATGAACGATATCACTTTAGATATCCATGAATCAAATCCTAATATATTAATATATGGTGAAGGCTGGAAGATGACTCAATCAAATAGAGATGACACTCTAGCTCACATGTTTAATAAATGCGTAATATCGGATATAGGCTTCTTTAATGATAGATTCCGTGAAGGTATAAAAGCTTATGCTTTAGGTAAAAATTATGATATGAACTTAGTTGAAAACTGTATTCTAGGTTCATGTATAAATAAATTTTTATTTAAATACGCTCATCAATCAATAAACTATGTTGAGTGTCACGATGGTAAAACCATATTTGATTATATATCATATACAGAACCAAATATGGATATTGATGAAATCAAGAGTAGATGTTTATTATCATTATCTATGACAATTTTATCTATAGGAATTCCATTTATTCATTCTGGAATGGAATTCTATAGAACTAAATATAATGAAGAAAATTCATATAATCTTCCTGATAGAGTAAATGTAATAGATTGGAATATGATTGATTCAAATAAAAAAGATATTGATTTTGTAAGAGAATTAATCAGATTTAGAAAGAATCACGATGTATTTAAACTAGATACTCCTACATTAATATCTAAAAATACTAAAATAACTTTTACTGGACTTGATACAATTATTTTTGATTTATATAGCGATAAAGAGGATATTAGAATCATATTCAAAAATAATAAAGAATCAGAATATTTTAATTATGATAATTATGAAGTTAAATTATCTAGTCTTTTAATCAGTTCTAATGATACTTTATCTGGAATTGGAACTATGGTCGCTATTAAGGAGAAGAATCTATGAATATAGAGATAAATAAAAGATATACGTTTTATGGATATATGGTAAATAGTTCTAGTTCTTTATCTGATACTTATCCAGTTAATATGATGATTAAAAACAATGAATACGTCATTGTTAGAGTGAATAAAAGTATCAATATAGAAAAGAATAAATACTATAAAGTTACTGGAATTGGTACTATCTATAAAGATAGATATCATATATTAGCTGAATCGATAGAATGTATTGATGATCTAGGATTAAGTGAATTTGAAATTGAAAATATTATAAATAATATATTAGGTAATAAAATGATCGATTATATAAAATATCAAGAATTCATTGAAAAGAATATAGATGAAATCAATAATGAGATACTAAAGAATATTACTTTAGAAATATATAATAAATATAAAGATGATTTTCTTAATTATCCAGCCGCATCTAAATTCCATCACGCATATAAACATGGTTTAGTTTATCATACATATAATATGCTTAGGATGGGATTAACCTATGTAGATGTATATGAAAATATCAATAAGGATCTAGTTGTATCTGGAATAATATTACATGATATGATGAAGGTTAAAGAGATCAAAAAAGATGCGCCTGAATATACTAATGAAGGAAAACTATTAGGTCATATCTCTATGATTTCAAATGAAATATATAATACCGCATCAAAGTTAGGTTACGCTGATACTGAAGAAGCGTTACTTCTTAACCATATAGTTATAGCTCACCATGATGAAGCAGAATTTGGTTCTCCAAGAAACCCTCAAATATTAGAAGCTTTAATCGTTCATTTATGCGATGTCGCTGATGCGAGAATCATCCCAACAATAGAAGCTTTAGAAAAGACAAATGTTGGTGAATATACTGAACAAATATTTGTAAATAATAAAAATAAATATTTAAAACATAAACTATCTAAATAATGATATTTTTATTAAAAATAAATAATCTATATTGTTTTGTGTTAAAATCGTAAAAAAGGTGATAATTATGCCAAAAATAACAATTCAAAATTTAAAAGTCACATATGTTAATAAAAAGAAATCTGAAGTTACTGCTTTAGAGAATTTTAACTGCGTTATGGAACCAGATTCTTTTAATGTTATTGTAGGATATAGTGGCTGTGGGAAAACTACGCTTTTAAGAGCGATTGCGGGACTTATAGATTATGATGGGGAAATATTCTTCGATAATAAGGATATTTCAGAAATATCAATTAAAGATAGAAATATAGCGTTAGTATCTCAAAACTACGCTCTATATCCTAATATGACTATATTTGATAATATTGCGTTTCCATTATCTTTAGCTCAAGCTCCAAGAGCTGAAATAATTGAAAGAGTTAATGAAGTCGCATCATATTTAGGAATAGCTCACTGTTTAACAAGAAAACCAAAACATTTATCAGGTGGTCAACAACAAAAAGTAGCGCTCGCTAGAGCGATGATTAAAAAGCCACAACTATATCTATTTGATGAACCATTATCAAATTTTGATTTACCAAAAAGATATGAAGCTAGAATGATGATAAGAAAAGCTGTAAAAGATTATTCCGCAACAGCTATTTACGTTACCCATGATTTTAGTGAAGCGATGTCAATCGCTGATAATATTATCGTTATCAATGATGGAAAAGTAGAGATTAGTGGTAAACCACTCGATGTATATAATTCTAAAAATCCAGTAGTAGAAGAACTAAAAGGTATAGTCGATTATGAACAACTTGTACTCGAATAATTTTATTTTAGATTTAAAAAAGAAAAAGAAAAGATCAACTATTATAGTTATTACCTTAATGGTTAGCGCAACACTTCTTAATGTTAGCTTACTTTTTGTATCTAAAGAAGAAAATAGAGGATTGATGCAGTTTATATTAAGCACTATCTATGTTATATGTGGTTGGATATCTTTATATTTATTATTTACTGGAATCTTTTCACCAAGAAAGAAAATAATGACTATAACTAATATACTTGATGGTGAAAAAATAGAATTAGATGGAACAGTAGAATCTATTAATAAACCACTTACCTTAGCTAATTCTGATAGATGTTATGAGATAATGATAATGAAAGACAGAGTTACTCATAAAGTATATTATGATGAACTATTTGGTAATGTTCCATTTAATAAAGGTGATACAGTTAGATTAAATGTATCAAATAACTATATTGTTGGATATGAGGTGATTCAAAATGACTAGTACGAAAAAAGAATCATTTCAAACTCATCTTGCTACTCATTGGTACATCTATTTGTTTTATGCGCTTATTGCGATATTCTTGTGGACATATGCAGTAACATTAGTTACTAGAGATAAACCAAAAGAAGTAGTTACTATTTGGATAATGACATATGATATAGAATTAGCTGAGTTTACTGAAGCTCTAGAAAATAATAGACCAGAATATTTAAAACATATAAGAGTTAATTTTGAAGATAGGACTGCTCCATATGTTGATATAAAATATCAAGGTATTGGTGTAGATAATGATATTGTGATTCTTCCTGAAAGCTTCGTAGCTAAAGGAAGCGCAGCTTATGGATATCAAGTATTACATAAAGAATATCTTGAAAGCATTATGCCTGGACTTGAATATTACACAATCGATGATAATGCATACGGTATTAAAATATTTGATAAAGATGATACAGATGATGGACTAATTAAATATACAAACGAAACTGACGAAAAAGAAAATTATTATCTATTTATTAATAAAAAATCACTTCATATGGGAAAAATAAATAATTCTCAATATGATGGTGGAATAAAAGTATTAAGGATGTTACTAGGATATGAGCCTATTCTTTAGAAACAAAAAAGCCGCAAATGATTTCCAAGAAGAAAACCTACCTTCTAATAGAAAAGAAGTCTTTTTCGATTGTTTAAAAATTAGATTTGGTTCATTTATAAAACTAGGTTTACTACTACTATTATTCGCTTTACCATTTATCATTCTAGGTCTTGTTAAAGATTCGATGTTATTTAATCTAAGTGAAGCAATAACAAGTGGCGCTATGAGCGAAGAAGACGCTACCGCATATTATAGTTTCACACTAATTGGTTATTATGCGTTAGAGATTATCTGTTTTATTGTTTTTGGTGTAGGCTTAGCTGGTGCTTTAAGAGTTATTAGACAGATAGTGTGGGGAGAAGGCCTATTCTTTGGACAAGATTTCTTTGATGGAATTAAACTCAACGCTAAACACTATATAGTTTATTTCTTCTTTATGGGTTTATTTAACTTTTTAGGAAGAGTTGTACTGCTTTCATCTATCGAACAACAGTTATTAAAAGCTTTACCACTTGGAATGTCTTTAAGTGTATTCTTACCACCATTATTATATTCAATAATTCAAACTCAAATATATACTTTAAGAGTTGGACAAGAATATAAAAATGGTTTTATACTCTACATAAAAACATTCCCAAAAACAGCTTTAGCGACACTAGTTATCGCATTACCGCTATTTCTAGAATATGTAAATCTATTCTTGCTTAAATACTTAATATATATGGTTTTAATTATATTAATATTACCGTTTATGTTGATGGGAGAATTCTTATATTTTAATAGTCAGCTAGATAAATATATCAATAAAGAACAATTCCCAGAAATATATGATAAAGGTATTCATAGAAAAGCTGAAGGAGAAAACAAATAATGTTAGACGCTATAAAAAATAGAAGATCTTGTAGGAACTTTGATCCAAATAAAACTATCGAAAATGAAAAATTAATGGAAGTTATTAACGCTGGATTAAACGCTCCAAGCGCTAAAAACAGACAAACAGGAATCATTATCGCAGTAACTAACAAAATAGTAAGAGATAAAATATCTAATTTTAACGCTAAAATATTAGGTGTAGATATTGACCCTTTCTATAAAGCTCCAGTTATTTTACTAGTAGCTGTAGAAAAAGCCCCTACAGCTAAATATGATGGCTCAATAATGATTGAAAATATGATGTTGGAAGCGACTAATCAAGGCTTAGCGTCTATTTGGATTCATAGAGCTAAAGAAGAACTAGAAGATCCTGAATTTAAAGAAATACTAAATTCAGTCAATCTAGATTTAGATAATTATGAAGGCGTAGGACATGTTGCGCTTGGATACGCAAATGATACTAAATATCCAAAAAAAGAATTGAAAGAGGGAAGAGCATTCTTCGTTAAGTAATATGACATTTGATACTTTAAGCATCATTTATTTAGTTGGTTTATTAATACTTGTATTAATTGGACTATTTAGAGGTTTTATAAAATCATTCTTTGGTTTTATAAAAGTTATTATCTCTACCGTCGTTGCGGCTTTACTTTCTAAACCAGTCGCTGATTTTATGAAAGATAAATCGTTTATCCTTTCCTGGCAAAATAAGTTAGAAACAACTCTCGCAAGTAAAGGAGAAATATTCGCCACAACTTATAGTGCTGAACATTTTGATGAAGCATTCTCTAAATTGAATCTTCCTAATATAGTAAAAGATTTATTATTAAAGATAATCAATTATCTAGTTCCAGAAATGAGCGAGTCATTCGCATCAGTTATCGCGAGGTCAGTTATCTATTATTCTTTAATAGTCGCATCATTTGTGATTATTTATATATTGGTTAGAATAGTATTCGCTCTAATAATCCATATATTTGATAAACACGCTCAAAAAAGCGCTCCTATCAATACAATTAATAAAGTATTAGGTATGGCTATGTATCTAATTATTGGCTTATTAATTATTGGTGGCGTAAACTATGTATTCACATTCTTTATATCATCAGAATCTGGAATATCAAGTTGGCTCATATCAACAATGCATCTAGAAGATGATACATTCACAGTATCAAAATTCCTGTATCAACATAACACGTTGTTGTGGATGATTCAACTTATACAAAAGAATCTATTCAAGTAATAATTAAATACACATAATAGTAAAAGAGATAATCAGCTATAACTGACTATCTCTTTTATAAAGAAAAATATTATTTAGTTGCTTTCCAGAGTCCGTGAAGATTACAGTAAGCATAAGCTGCTATAACTTCATCACCTTGAACTAAAGCGAAAGTAGCTTTTGGTTCATCTGTAGGTAGTAAGTCTCTTTTCTGCATTCCAAATTTAGTTTCAATCATTATCCATTCAATATAGTGTGGTTCAGTCATTGGATGAAGAACTGATCCTACTACAACTTCAACCATATTTCCGTTAACACTAATCACTGGAATGTGCTTTTCAGCTGCGCCTTCAGTCTCTCCAGCTTTTAATTCTTTCATAGGCTCCCCACAACAGAACATATCACATGGAGTCTTCTTTAAAGATAAAGCGAATTGACCACATTTTTTACAACGATAAAATTTTAATTCCATATTTCCTCCAAAAATCTTGTATATTTCTATTATACAATGTTATTTTTATAAAATAAACATCATAAATTGTGAATAAAATGTTAAAATAATATTTGTATTTGGAAATATATAATGAAAAGATTAAAGATTTATTTAAAACCGTTCTTAAACTTCAAATTTTTATTAAGCTTTGGTGTTGCGTGGATAATAACAAATGGATGGGCTTATATCTGCTTAGGACTAAGCACTATAGCCAAGATTGGTTGGTTACAGATAGTATCTTCAACATATATTGCGATACTATATCTTCCATTCACTATCGAAAAACTTATCACTATTCCGCTCGCTATTTTTCTTCAAGAAGTATTATTTCCAAAAGATAAGAAGTTACATCAAGAACTCGTGTTAATGCATCAACAAGTTAAAAAAGACTATAAAACAATCTTTAAAAAATCATTATTAAGAAAAGATTTAAAGAAATTAATGGAATAAACTATTTTAATCCTATATAGATTAGATAGTTTATTTTTATTTAATAGGATCAATAAAAATAGTTTTATTCTTTTTATATGTGACAAAAGAACCTTTTTTACCAGGCACTTTCTTTAAATTCTTAATTTCAGTATAGTCTACCGGAACGCTTGATGAATCTTTTGAATCAGAATATTGCGCAGCGAGATTCGCTGCGTATCTAATCACATCTTCATTATATTTGTTTTCACCACTTACTACAACGTGTGATCCATGATCAGCTTTTACATGGAACCATAGATCATCCTTTTTACCTATTACGTGAGTTATATAATCATTTTGTATATTGTTTTTACCTACATATATTAGACAATCATCATATTCTATTTTTAGATAATTAGGTTTTTTATTCTTAATCTTTTTCCTATTATCTTTTTCTAATATATATCCATTAGAAATTAGTTCATCTTTAATCTCTAATAAATCTTTTAATGTAGTATTAGATAATTGATATTTTAATAGTTCAAAATATTCTTTTTCTGTTTGTGCGATATTCATTTCTCTTTCTATATGCTCAATCGCCAGCTTAGATTTCTTATATTTTTTATAATATTGTTGACTATTATCTTTAAGTGATTTAGCTGGATCAATATCAATATCGATATATTCATTATTATAATAATTTAATACCTCCATTACAGATGTTCTTTCTATATCAGATCTATATGCGATAGATAGAAGAAGCTCACCTTTTAATCTTAAATCGTCTGCGTTTTTATCTTTTTCTAGTTCATCTTCTAACTTGCCTAACTTCTTAGTAACTCTTTTCAAATTTGATTGAATACATCTATATACATCAGCGTTATTATCTTTAAGTGTTTTTGTTGCGGCGTTATCCAAATAAAACTTATATAAAACATCTGATATAGTAGGCATATGTTCCATTTCTTTATTAAAAATATTGAAATAATAGTAATCAGTATTCTTAATTACTGGATCATATTTATTAATTTCACTACTAAAGAAAGTATAGAAATCATCATTTGATTCCTTATATGATTCTATTAAGTAATGAGCTAAAGGTTTGGACATACCAGAAATATTATTAATTAATGTAGCTTCATCTAAATTATAATTATTACTAAATATTTCATTTATTCTTTCTTTATCAAAAGGAGATAACTTATCATTTTTTAAAGGTTCATATTTTAAACCTTTCATTATCCCTCTTGAATTGTTTTCAAGAACTGATAATTGTTTAATAGCTTCTAAAATACGTTTATCATTATCTAAAATAAGAAGATTAGAAAACCTACCTATTAATTCAATTACTATAGTTTTTTTAGATGTACCATCAAATTCATTTGATGTTTCTATATCTATCATCACAACTCTATCGTTATTATATTGATAGATATCTCTAATATATCCACCTTCTAAATGTTTTCTTAAATACATTGTAAAAGAAGATGCGACCTGAGGCTTTTCAAACTTTTCTTTGGTTATAAAAATAGTTGGATTGTTATAAGAAATAGATATAAATAAAGAATAGGTAACTCCAGGTATTCTAACCTTAAAACAGAAATCTGTCTTATTTATACCATCTATTGTATCTATTCTTCCATTTATTAACTTTTCTTTTAATTCATCTACTAGTTTTAATACTAATATTCCATCTATACTCATATAACTACCTATAGATTATTATATCTTCTTAATTAGTTTAAATAACCATTTTTAATTAAGCATCTAAATCTATTATGATTCGACCACTTTATTTTATAATAAAAACAATAAAATTAAAAGTAATTAGCGCTACAGTTCTAGCATTCTATAAATAACATATAATAATATAATTACCATATTATTTAATTGATTTCCTCCAATAACTACTGTATAATAGTAGTAACTGGAGGAAATATGATAGAAACAATTGATAATCTAATCTATAAATATAGGGATTATTCAAACATATATAATAAGATATCTCTAGAAGAAAAGAAAAACAACATAATAAAATTAAAAAGAGGTCTTTATGAAACGAATATAAACGCAGACCCTTTTACCATTGCGAATGTTTTATACGCTCCATCATATATTTCTTTTGAAACCGCTTTAGCTTATCATGGTATGATACCAGAAAGGGTATATGCGATTAAATCTGCGACATTTAAGAAAAATAAAACAAAAGAATATAGAAATAAATTCGGTTTATTCTTGTACCAAGATATAAACCCAAACGCATACCCATATGACATTATTCAAATTGATGTATTTAATCAAAAGGTATTAATAGCGTCTAAAGAAAAAGCTCTTCTAGATATGCTTTCAGTTGTTTCACCAAGAAACAATAAAAAAGAATTAATTGATTTGCTTTATGATGATTTAAGAATAAATGAAGATGTTTTTGATGAACTAGATAAAAATAAAATGATTATGATGTGCGATTTGTATTCATCAAAAACATTAAGGCTATTCAAAAAGTATTTAAAGGAGCTATTATGATTAATAACTATATATTTGAATCATTAAAGTTAAACAATCCTAAAA